>Ga0065721_10004854_pt1 | contig 19184 bp, 18 predicted proteins | sample Mesricmetagenome_FD_59108 | JGI IMG/M metagenome (GOLD analysis project Ga0065721, IMG submission 59108) | Mesophilic microbial community from rice straw/compost enrichment Sample: eDNA_1 v2 (version 2) | ecosystem: Engineered > Solid waste > Grass > Composting > Bioreactor | place: USA: Davis... | reverse complement strand
AGAACGAGAAAGAGAACGATTACGAGAACGATTCTGTTTCGCGCGGGGGACGGACAGGCGTTTAGGTTTTGAGTTCGGCGAGGATGGACTCGGCGGCGGCGACGGGGTCGGGGGCTTTGAAGATGGGGCGGCCGACGACAATGTAGGAGGAGCCGGCGCGGGCGGCTTCGGCGGGGGTCATGATGCGCGTCTGGTCGTCGGCTTTTGCGTCACGCGGGCGGATGCCGGGGGTGACGAGAGCGACGTCGGCGGGGAGCACGGCGCGGAGCGGGGCGATTTCGAGCGGGGAGCAGACGAGTCCGCGAAGACCGGAGTCGACGGCGAGCTGGCCGAGGCGGACGACTTGGTCGGCGGGGGAGGCGTTGACGCCGACAGCGTTGAGTTCGGCGGCGCTCATGGAGGTGAGGACGGTGACGCCGAGGAGAAGAAGTTCGGGGGCGTGGTCACGTTGGGCGCGGACGGCCCATTTCATCATTTCCGGTCCGCCGCCCGTGTGGAGGGTGAGCATGCGGATGGGGAGTTTGGAGGCGGACTCGACGGCTTTGGCGACGGTGTTGGGGATGTCGTGGAGCTTGAGGTCGAGGAAGACGTTGAAGCCGAGGTCGGCGATTTCGCGGACGGCGTCGGGGCCGCAGGCGGTGAACATCTCGAGGCCGACTTTGGCCCAGCGGACGGTGCCGGAGAGGCGTTTGAGGGTGGGGGCGATCTCGCGCGGGGATTGGGCGTCGAGGACGAGAATCAGGTCGCAAGCCATGTGGTGGAGAAGCTAGGGAAAGTCAGGGGGAGTTATGAAGGATAAAGTCAGGGGTGCGGGCAGGTTGATTCGAACCACGAATGGACACGAAGGCACACGAATTCCGAGGCAGGATTGATGGGTTGATTTGGTGCGTGGGGCGGGGGATGACGGGGTGTGGCTGAAAGCATCACGATTCTGGCGCCGGCGAAGTTGAATCTGTTTCTCGCGATCACGGGGAGGCGGGGGGATGGGTTTCATGAATTGGTGTCGGTCGTGGCGCCGGTGACGTGGGGGGACGAGTTGAGCGTCGAGGCGGCGGAGGGGGTTTCGTTGGAATGCGATGACGCGGCGGTGCCGGGGGATGGGAGCAATCTGGTGTTGAAGGCGGCGGAGGCGTTTCGGGCGCGGACGGGATGGACGGGCGGGGCGAAGTTCGTGTTGAAAAAACGGATACCGGTGGGGGCGGGGCTGGGCGGGGGGAGCAGCGATGCGGCGGCGGCGTTGCGGGCGTTGAACCGGCTGGCGGGGGGAGTGTTGTCGGCGGCGGAGCTGAGCGAGGTGGCGGCGGAGGTGGGGTCGGATTGCGCGCTGTTTCTGCGGGGCGGGCCGGTGGTGATGCGCGGGCGCGGGGAGCGCGTGGAGGCGGTGGCGGAGCGGGCGGCGGCGCGGATCCGGGGGCGGAGGGTGTTGGTGTTCAAGCCGGCGTTTGGGATTTCGACGGCGTGGGCGTATGGGCGGATGGCGGCGGAGGCGCCGCGAAGTTATTTGCCGGCGGAGTTGGCGGAAGCGCGGCTGGCGGCGTGGATGGGCGATGAGGCGGCGGGGGCGGAGGATCTGCTTTTCAACAACATGGAGGCGGTGGCGTTTGCGAAGTTTCCGGCGCTGCCGGTGTTGCTGGAGCGGTTGCGGGACGAGTTTCGGGTTTCGCCGCGGATGAGCGGGAGCGGGAGTGCGTGTTTTGCGCTCTTGCGCGAGGGAGTTTCGGTCGAGGCGATGACGGCGCGGATCCGGGAAGCGTGGGGCGTTTCTGCATTTGTGCAGCAGATGCAATTTGCCTGATAAATCCGCATTGACCCGCTGGCCGCGGGACGCGTTAACGTCCGGCACCGCCGGCCCACCCCAGCTGCGGGACTTCGTCATTTAATGGATTCAAGCGCAAAGAACGAAATCGTCGTCCATGGCATCGCCGCTTCGCAGGGCATCGCCTACGGGCAGGTCTTTGTCTATATCCAGAGCAATGTCGAAGTGCCGAGCTATCAGGTCGAGCCGGAGCGACGGGCGGCGGAGGTGGCGCGGTTTGACAAGGCGTTGTTGGTGACGCGGCAGCAGATCGCGAAGATCCAGGCGGAGGTGGAGAAGAATCTGGGGAAGGAGGAGGCGTTGATCTTCGATGCGCACCTGCTGGTGCTCGAGGACCAGGCGTTGATCGGCGAGACGGTGCGCGAGTTCGAGTCGACGGGGAGGAACATCGAGACCTGCTTCAACAAAGTTTCGCAGCGTTACATTCAGGCGTTTTCGGAAATCGAGGACGAGTATCTGCGGGAGCGCGCGGCGGACTTGCGCGACGTGGCGCAGCGGGTTTTGCAGAATTTATTGGGTCAGGCGGAGAACTCGCTGACGCGGCTGGCGGAGAAGCGGATCGTGGTGGCGAACGACATGTCGCCTTCCGATTCGGCGAGCATCGACCGGAGTGCGGCGCTCGGGATCGTGACGGACACGGGGAGCAAGACGAGTCACGCGGTGATCGTGGCGCGTTCGATGAAGATTCCGGCGGTGGTGGGCGTGCGGGATTTGACGAGCCGCGTGGCGCATGGGGACTGGGTGATCGTGGACGGCTACGACGGCCTGGTGATCATCAATCCGTCGGAGAGCACGCTGTTCCGTTACGGGAAGATTCAGGAGCAGAAGAAGACCCTGGAGTCGCGTTTGCTGAAGGCGAACCAGCAGCCGGCGGTGACGCTGGACGGGGTGGAGGTGACGTTGATGGCGAACATCGAGAAGTCGGACGAGGTGAAGCTCGTGCGCGACTACAATGCGGTGGGCGTGGGGCTGTTTCGAACGGAGTATATTTTTCTCAACTCGGCGCGGATTCCGACGGAGCAGGAGCAGTTTCTCGCCTACAAGGCGGTGGCGGAGGGCGTGGCGCCGAATCCGGTGATCATCCGGACGCTGGATTTGGGCGGCGACAAACCGATGGCGGGGAACCCGGATTTGTTTCCGAAGGAGAACAATCCGTTCATGGGTTTTCGCGCGATCCGGTTTTGCCTGGAACATCAGGAGATTTTCAAGGACCAGCTGCGCGCGATCCTCATGGCGAGCGCGTATGGGAGGGTGAAGCTGATGTATCCGATGATCAGCGGGCACGAGGAGCTGGCGCGCGCGAATGCGGTGCTCGGCGAGTGCATGGCGGAGTTGAAGGAGCGCGGGGTGCCGTTCGACGAAAACCTCGGCGTGGGTGCGATGATCGAGGTGCCGAGCGCGGCGATGTCGGTGGACCTGCTCGCGCCGGACTGCGCGTTTTTCAGCATCGGGACGAACGATCTGATCCAGTATCTGCTGGCGATCGACCGGGTGAACGAGCGGATCGCGCATCTTTACGAGCCGACGCATTGCGCGGTGCTGCGGACCTTGAAGCGGATCGTGGACGAAGGGCACCGGCAGGGTCTGCCGGTGAGCGTGTGCGGGGAGATGGCGGGCGATCCTGTATTCGCGCCGCTGTTACTCGGGCTCGGCGTGGATTCCCTGAGCATGGCGCCGCCGTGGGTGCCGGCGGTGAAATACATCGTGCGTTCGATGACGATGAGCGACGCGCGCGCGCTGGCGGAGGAGGCGTTGAAGATGACCTCGCCGCGCGAGGTGTATGCGAAGTGCGAGGCGTTTTATCGGGCGCGGGTGAGGTTGGAGTGAGCGGATTTTCGAATTTCGAATTTGGATTTTCGATTTAGGGGGGCGGCGCTAGAAGGTGGCTTGCAGGGGCGAGGGCGTAGGTTGGACCGCGCCAGTCGGTGTGGGGTTGGACGCCGGTGGGGACGGGATCGGCGCCGAAGAGGTTGTTGACGCGGAGCTGGCCGCGCAGCTCGAAGTGGGGGCGTATCGGTCCTTATGACTGGCGGACGGACGCGAGCCGCTCGTGGGAGCGGTGGTTTTTGTTTCTCGGAAAAACCACGTGAAGGGTGCGCGACGGGGTGGCGAAGATGCGAGGACCAAGATCCAAAGGTCCACTCGCTCTCGCTTGTAGCTACATTGGGCGGACGGGGGCGCGGAGGTGGAGGGTGCCGGATTTGGTTTCGTGGACGAGGTTTTGGCCGAAGTTAACGTCGGTCGGGTCCTGCGGATCGCGGCGGAAGGTGGCGAGGGTGCGGAGCGGTTCGGGGCCGTCGCGTTCGCCGGTGAGTTGATCGGTGGTGGTGATCGCGCAGCGGGAGCAGGGGCCGGTGGCGCGGAAGGTAATGTCGCCGATGCTGGAGGCGNGGCCAGGTGTCTTCGGCGAANGGNTCGCANCCGGNGAGGACGAGATTGGGGCGAAANACGGTCCATNGGGACGGGCTCGGCGCCGCGGGAGATGAGGCGGTCGTTGAGCTGGGCGAGCGAGGCTTCGCTGNCGACGAGGAAGGGATAGCCGTCGGCGAAGGTGAACAGGTCGTCGCCGACGAGGCGGTTTTCGATGCGTGTGGGGTTGGCGGNNGCGGAAGGGGGAGCGAANGCGGATTTGTAGAGGACGGGGCGGCGGAAGTGTNGGCCGATGCGGACGAGGCGGACNGNNGTTTGGAGGAANGANTGAGAGCCAGGCGGCGGGTTCGGGGCCGCGAGTCGTCGGCGAGGAGATTTTTGCTGCGCCAGACGGAAACGGTGATGTGGGCGGGCGTGTTGTCGGGGGGCGTTTCGCGTGGGATCGAGATCGAGCCGTGGCCGTCGGCGGAGAGCGTGAGGGTGTCGGCGGTGAGGGCGGTGGCGATTTGCGCCATGCGCGGGAGCGTGCGCTGGGTGAGGAACTGGCCGAGGGCGTCGACGATGAGGAAGCGGCGGTCGCCGACGAGGCCGAGGGCGTCGANTTCGGCGGAATCGACGGCGATGCCGCGGAGGGTATTTGACGGGGTAGATGAACAGGGCGGAGAGGTGCACGNCGGGGAGAAGCTCCATGCCCCACGGGCCAAGCTCCAGAGAAAATCCAAAGTTTGAAAGGGGAGGATTGGGCTTGGTGTTTTTCGGGGGCTCCTGAAAAGCTGAAGCGGTTTTTCGTTTTCTTTGTCCATCCATGCTCACCGGCGAAATTCGCAGCCAAATCGATCGCATCTGGGACGCCTTCTGGTCCGGCGGTATTTCCAACCCGCTCGAGGTCCTCGAACAGATCACCTATCTGCTCTTCCTCAGGCGCCTCGACGACCTCCACACGCTCGAGGAAAACAAATCCGCCCGGCTCAAAAAGCCGATGGAGCGCCGCATTTTTCCCGCCGGCGCCGATCCGCGTGGACGCCCCTACGACGACCTCCGCTGGTCGCGCTTCAAACATTTCGAGGCGAAGGAAATGTTCACCGTCGTCAGCGAGCACGTGTTCCCCTTCCTCCGCACGCTTGGCGGCGACGGCTCGACCTACGCGCACCACATGAAGGATGCGCGCTTCACCATCCCCACGCCCGCGCTCCTCGCCAAGGTCGTCGACATGCTGGAGCAGGTGCCGATGGAGGACCGCGACACGAAGGGCGACCTCTACGAATACATGCTCGGGAAGATCGCCTCCGCCGGGCAAAACGGCCAGTTCCGCACCCCGCGCCATATCATCCGACTCATGGTTGAGCTCACCGCGCCCACACCGCGCGACGTGATCTGCGATCCGGCCTGCGGCACCGCCGGCTTCCTCGTCGCCGCCGGCGAATACCTCCGCGAGCGCCACCCCGAGATTTTCCGCGACCCCGCGCTCAAGAAACATTTTCACGAGCAGGCCTTCCACGGCTTCGACTTCGACAACACCATGCTGCGCATCGGCAGCATGAACATGCTCCTGCACGGCGTGGAAAACCCCGCCATCGCCTACCGCGACTCCCTCGCGCAGGACCACGCCGGCGAGGAGGAGAGCTACACGCTCGTCCTCGCCAATCCGCCCTTCGCCGGATCGCTCGACTACGAAAACTGCGCCAAGGACCTCCTGCAGATCGTGAAGACGAAGAAGACCGAGCTCCTCTTCCTCGCGCTCTTCTTGCGTCTGCTCAAACCCGGCGGCCGCGCCGCCGTCATCGTGCCCGACGGCGTGCTCTTCGGCTCCTCCAACGCGCACAAAACCCTCCGCCAAAAACTCGTCGAAGAGCAAAAACTCGAGGCCGTCATCTCGCTCCCCGGCGGCGTCTTCAAACCCTACGCCGGCGTATCCACCGCAATACTACTCTTCACCAAGACCAACTCCGGCGGCACCGACCACGTCTGGTTCTACGACGTCGATGCCGACGGCTGGTCGCTCGACGACAAACGCACGCCCCTCCTGCCCGAGGAAAAACTCGGCCCCGTGCCCGCCGCCCCGCTCACCGCCGAGGAACACGCCAAGAACAACCTCCCCGACCTCCTCGCCCGCTGGCGCTCGCTGCGCGCTTCGCATACGTCAACCGCTCTCGATTCGGTAGCGAGCCAAGCCAACCGAATGGAAAGCGCGGTCGGTAGCATGCTCCTCGCCGCCGAGGACCAGCCCCCTTATCGGGCGCGGAAATTCCCCGACACCCAATCCGAGCTCACGCGTCCGAGAACCGCCCAGAGCTTCTGCGTGCCCAAGGCCGACATCGCCGCGCAGGGCTACGACCTCTCGCTCAACCGCTACAAGGAAGTCGTCCACGAAGAAGTCGCCCACCGCCCGCCCGGCGAAATTTTGAAGGCGCTCGAAAAGTTGGAGACCGAGATCCAGCAGGGCATGAAAGAGCTGGGGGGGATGTTGAAGTGAATGACCAATGTCCAATGACCAATGCCCAATGGCGGACAGTCGCGCTGGGCAAAGTTACCACCCTCGCTGCGACATGGAACCCATCACGCGCGCCATCAGACGAAACCTTCACCTACATCGACCTTAGCGCGGTTGACCAAGCGGCGAAGCAAATCATCGGTGCGCGTGAAATCGCCTGCGCCGAAGCACCAAGTCGCGCACGTCAACTGGTCGCTCGCGATGACGTGCTTGTCGCCACCGTCCGCCCAAATCTAAACGGCGTCGCGCGCGTTCCAGAGGCGCTCGACGGAGCTACGGCCTCGACTGGCTTCTGCGTCCTGCGAGCCAACCAAGCCGAACTTGATGGCGGCTATCTTTTCCACTGGGTGAAGTCGCCGGACTTCGTTGCCGACATGGTGAGAAAAGCGACAGGCGCGAGCTATCCAGCGGTCTCGGATCGGATCATCTTTGATTCAGCCATCCCCCTGCCGCCGCTGGAGGAGCAGCGGCGGATAGCGGAGGTGCTGGACCGGGCGGAGGCGTTGCGGGCCAAGCGCCGCGCCGCCCTCGCCCAACTCGACTCCCTCACCCAATCCCTCTTCCTCGACCTCTTCGGCGACCACACAACAATCCTTACCCGCTGGCCGAACAAAAAACTCGGTGAGTTACTCGATTTTCTCACAAGCGGCTCTCGCGGTTGGGCAGAATACTATGCCGAATCCGGGGACTTGTTTCTCCGTATTCAAAACGTGCGGCGTGATGAGCTGGTTCTTGAGGACGTCGCATACGTCAACGCGCCGGATACTGCAGAAGCAAAGCGAACAAGGGTGCAGCCCGGCGACGTGTTGCTGAGTATCACCGCCGATTTGGGGCGCACCGCAGTCGTCCCAGAAGGAATCGGCACAGCGTTTATCAACCAACACCTTTCCATCCTCCGCACAAAGGCACTCGTGCCCCGTTTCCTATCCGCTTACTTCGCGTCGCCGATTGGCGAGCGCCAAGTGCTGGGACGTAATCGGCAAGCGGTGAAGGCGGGGCTAAACTTCGAAGACATCCGCTCATTTGTCATCCCGCTCCCGCCTCTCCCCCTCCAACGCGAATTCGCCCGCCGCGTGGCGGCGGTCGAGAAACTCAAAACCGCGCAGCGCGCGTCGTTGGCGGAGCTGGACGCGCTCTTCGCCACCCTCCAGCACCGCGCCTTCCGCGGCGAGTTGTAGTCTGCCCAATATTCCCTCACATCTGCTTTTATGTTTACGCGCATCCAAACCAGCGGCTACCGCAGCCTTAAATCGGTTGACCGTGAACTAGGCGCTTTTCAGGCGCTCGTAGGACCCAACGCGAGCGGTAAAAGCACCTTCCTCGATGTCGTGAGCTTTCTCAGCGACCTTATGCGCCAACGGGGTGAAATTACATCGGTGGTTCAGGACCGCAGCGCGACATTTGAGAAGCTCACATGGATGGGAAAGGGGGAATCATTTCAATTGGCAGTCGAGGCTGCGATTCCGACGGAGATTAGGTCCAAAATGTCCGAAGAGCTGTCGGAATCCGACCGCGTGCGATATGAATTGGAAGTGGGCGTGCAGGGGGCAGAGGTAGGGATTAACCACGAGATATTGTGGCTTTTCGCCCATAAGCCCTCCGTCCCCACACAGGTTGAGCTGTTTCCTGCGCCTCAGATCGAAATGCCCCGGCTGCTGAGTAGACCGGGACGTGGACGCCGCGTCGCGGTGAAGAAAAATCCGGGTGGGAACGACAACTATTACAACGAAGGCAAACGAAAGACCTACAACCCGTCCTTTAAACTCGGGCGCGGCCGCTCCGCGTTAGCCAATTTACCGGCCGACACGGACAGTTTCCCGGTCAGTTCATGGTTTCGCGCCTACTTGGAGCAAGGCGTGCAGCCTTTCGTGCTCAACAGCCAAATCATCCGAAAGCCAAGCCCACCGGGCCTGCATCGTCGCTTCCGCACGGATGGCTCCAATCTGCCTTGGGTGGTGGCCGAACTTCGCAAGAACCAACGACGCTTCACCGCGTGGCTCAACCATGTGCGAACGGCCCTGCCGGATATTCATGATGTGGATACGGTGGAACGCCCGGAGGACCGTCACAGCTACCTTGTCATCCACTACACCAACGGGGCGGTGGTGCCCTCATGGCTCGCTTCCGATGGCACACTCCGTCTGCTGGCGCTTACCATTCCGGCATATTTGCCCGATATCGACGGCACCTTTCTGATCGAAGAGCCGGAGAATGGTGTGCATCCCCGCGCACTGGAAACGGTGCTCCAGTCCCTATCGTCGATTTATGAAGGACAGGTGCTCATCGCCACCCATAGCCCAGTCGCATTGAACCTGCTGGCNCCGGCCCAAATCCTCTGCTTCGCCAAGGATGAGCAAGGGGCGACCGACATCGTAGCAGGCGATCAACATCCGGCCCTGCGTGACTGGCGACAGGGCGAGCCCGACCTCGGCGTGCTCTTCGCAGCGGGTATTCTGAGCTAAGACTTCGATGAAAGACCTCACGCTTATCGTCGCGGATAAAAATATGCACTTTGCCCTCAAGGGCGCGTTAGCTCGACCGGCGGCGTTGGGAATTCGTCCGATATCAGTGGAGTTCTCGGTGCATCCTAGTCGCGACGGAGGCATGCGCACGACGGGACCGGAACTCTTGGCGCTCAAACGACGCACCGCACGGTATGGCCTGCTCGTGCTTGATCGGGAGGGTTGCGGCGTTGAAAAAGATGACGCAGATGGGCTGGAAACCGAGCTCATGGAACGCATGAAGCCCGTATGGGGCACTGCCGCGGCGGCGCTGGTCATCGAACCAGAGGTGGATATATGGATGTGGGGGACGGATAACGCACTGAAAACTGTGCTGGGTTGGGACCATACCCCGTCCATCCGAGAATGGATAACTACAAAAGGCTACATCTTGGACGCGAACGGCAAACCCGTGCGCCCCAAAGAAGCGCTTGAGGCTGTCCTGCGAGAGCTAGGCGTGCCGCGTTCAGCGGCGCTTTACGAAGAATTGGCCAGTAAGCTGAGTTTGAAGCGGTGTGCAGATCCGGCATTCGTCAGATTACGAACTATTCTACACAAGTGGTTCTCTACCTCGGGCGAGAGTGATTAGAATGATCTTCAAGACTATCAACACGGCGAGCGAACACGCCGCCGCCCTTTCTCGTGTGGACGAATTAATGACGCTCGACCCCGCCCCCGGCACGGCGGAGTTTGACGAACTCCAACGGCTCGCGCAGCAAGCCGAGAGCTACGAGATGGCGTGGTTTCCGATCGAGCCTCCTGCACAAGAAGAGGCCGCCAAGTTTCGTGCGGAGCAAGAGTCTCCATGACGATCCTTGTCGCCCAAGACCTCGGTGCCCATCTCGCCGACGGCGAGGCGACTGCTCGTTTCCGCCTAGCCCGCATCGAGCCCTACGTGACGATCTGCCCGCCGGTCACGCTCGATTTCTCCGGTGTGCGAAACACCAACAGCTCCTTCATGAACGCCCTCGTCGCGGGTTTGATGGAGCAACACGGAGAGTCGATTTTGGACCGCATCCTCTTCAAGGGCTGCAATCCTGTCCTGCGCGTGTTGATCGAGTCCGCAATCGACCTCGGCCTGCAAAAGATCCACGGACGCATCGACGCCTGATACCCAGGCGAACTCCGATGGGCGTCTGGTCCCGATTCAACTGCCCGCGATGCGGCTATCAGGCCGAGGTCTCCGGCGGCCACGATGCGGGAATCGATGAATTCACCCTCACCATCGTGTGTCTCGATTGCCGCGAACTCCACCACGTCACGATCGGCTGGCGCGACAACCCCGATCCCATCCCGCCCCGTTGTCCCCGCGCCAAGCGCCATGCCATCCGTCCATGGCAGGGCAACGGCCCCTGCTCCCGCTGCGACACGCCGATGCAGGACCTAGGCGGCGCGTGCCTGTGGGACTAACCCGCCCCGCCTCAATCCCTCCCCATGCAACAACAGAACATCCCCATCCACACCCTCGTTGACATGTATAAGCGCGGCGAACTGCGCCTGCCGGAAATCCAGCGTCACTATGTCTGGCGGGCAACGCGGGCGCGCGATCTGCTCGACTCGCTCTATCGCGGCTATCCGAGCGGTTCGATCTTGATGTGGGAAACCGATCGCCTCACGAAGCTTCGGAAGGTGCGCGACTACAATTACGTGGTGCATGTGCTCGAACGGGCGATGAGCTACGAGGAGGTCACGGAGATTTTCGTCCGCGTGAATTCCCTTGGTGCCAAGCTCCGCTCGTCCGATCCCGCGTTGGCGCAAATGACTTCGCGCTGGCCGAATTTGCTGAAGGAGCTCGAGCAATTTCAGGACGAGTGCGAACAAAGCTGGTCACGATCGATCTTGGCCAATTCGTTCGCGCGATTGTCGTTTTCGCGACCGGTCAATGCTTGTTCCGCGCGGTGGCCTCCACTCCGATTGAGAAACTGAAGCGCGGTTGGGAAGAGGCGAGAGAGGGCCTGCGCTTCGCGATCAATTTCCTGCGGGCGAATGTCGGGATCGAGGACGAGTCACTGCTGTCGTCGCCGATGTTCATTCACACGCTCGCGGCGGTAAGTCGGGTGTGGTGAACAGCGCTTGCTGTAGCCAAGTTCACTCTTAGGAACGAGTAGCGCGCATGACCCCGCTCGATTTACTCCAGCAGCTCACTGAGCTCGATGAGCACACTCGGATTGAAGCCAAAACCGCAAATGAGCTGAGCGATTCGGGGTTGGAGATACTATCTGGCAACCTGAGGGCCAAAGGAGCCGGACGATCGGGCTTATCTGGCAACCCCTGGGGCATCTCTGGTAACCAAGTTGCCAGACAAGGTCGTTTGTCTGGCATGTCCGATCAGCTTGNCGCTTTGGCGCCCGCGAACTGAATTTTCCAACGAGAGTGAGCGCGCCAAACTCCCAGTTCGACTTTCTGCAAGCCGAATGGCCGGCCGTGCATGAAGCGGCCAGCAAGGCGGAGGCGTTGGTGCACCGCGATCCGCGCGCGGCGTGTTTTTATGCGCGGCGGGCGTTGGAGACGGGGGTGGCGTGGCTCTACAAATACGAAGGCAAGTTAAGGCTGCCGTATCAGGACAACCTCAGCGCGCTGATCCACGAGCCGAGTTTCAAGGCGGTGGTGGGCCAGGCGGTTTTTGCGAAGGCGCGGGTCATTCAGCGGCAGGGCAACGATGCCGTGCACAGCACGCGGCCCGTGCGGCAACACGATGCGCTGCAGGTCGTCCAGGAGCTGTTTCATTTCGGATACTGGCTGGCGCGGACGTATGCGCGCGGGGCGAAACCGGAGCAGGGACGGACGTTTGATCCGAAGCTGCTGTCGTCGGCGACGCCTGCGTCGAAGCAGACGCTCGACCAGCTACAGCAACTCGAAGCGCGGCTGCGGGAAAAGGACGAGAAGCTGGCGGAGCTGTTGACGGGCAAGGCCGAGCTGGACGCGGAGTTGGTTCGCTTGCGGGCGGAGGTGGCGGAAGCAAAGAAGGCGAATACAGCGACGCTGGATTCGCATGACTATTCGGAAGCGGAGACGCGGGACTACTTCATCGATCTGCTGCTGAAGGAGGCGGGTTGGGCGCTCGATCAACCGCGTGATCGGGAGTTCGAGGTCGCCGGCATGCCGAATGGGGAGGGCAAGGGTTTCGTCGATTACGTGCTGTGGGGAGATGACGGAAAGCCGCTCGCGCTGATCGAAGCGAAGCGCACGAAGCGCGATCCGCGGGTGGGGCAGCGGCAGGCGGAGCTGTATGCGGATTGCCTGGAGCAACAGTCCGGGCAGCGGCCGGTGATTTTTTATTCGAACGGTTACGAGCATTGGATCTGGGACGACACGCAGTATCCGCCGCGGCGGGTCCAGGGATTTTACAAGAAGGCGGAGCTGGAGTTGCTCATCCAGCGGCGCACGACGCGGCGCTCGCTGGCGGAGGCGAGGATCAACGAGGCGATCGTGGAGCGTTACTATCAAACGCGTGCGATCCGGCGGATCGGCGAGGCGTTCGAGAAGGACAAGGATCGCAAGACGCTCGTGGTGATGGCGACGGGCGCGGGCAAGACGCGCACGGTGATCGCGCTGTGCGATGTGCTCATGCGGTGCAACTGGGCGAAACGCGTGTTGTTTCTCGCGGATCGTGTGGCGCTGGTGAATCAGGCGGTGAACGCGTTCAAGAAGTTCTTGCCCGAGGCGTCGCCGGTGAATCTGGTGACGGGGAAAGAGGCGGAGGGGCGGGTGTTCGTTTCGACTTATCCGACGATGATGGGGCTGATCGACGAGTCGAAGGATGGCGAACGCCGCTTTGGACCCGGGCACTTCGATCTCGTGATCATCGATGAAGCGCACCGGTCGGTGTATCAGAAATACAAGGCGATCTTCGATTACTTCGACTCGCTGCTCGTCGGGCTCACCGCCACGCCCCGCGAACGAAATCGATCGCGACACCTACGGATTGTTCGATCTCGAAAAAGGCGTGCCGACGGATGCTTACGATCTCGCCGACGCGGTGAGCGACAAGTTTCTCGTGCCCTCGAAGGCGGTGTCGGTGCCGCTGAAATTTCACCGGCAGGGAATTCGTTACGACGAGCTTTCGGAGGAGGAGAAAGAGCAGTGGGATGCGAAGGAATGGAGCGACGACGGCAGCGTTCCGGACTTTGTTGAAGCGGAGGCGGTCAACAAGTGGCTCTTCAACATCGATACCGTGGACAAGGTGCTGGCGCACCTGATGACGCACGGCCTCAAGGTCGCGGGCGGCGATCGCCTCGGGAAAACGATCATCTTCGCGAAGAATCAGCAGCATGCGGAGTTCATTCAGGAGCGCTTCGATAAGAACTATCCGCACCTCGCCGGGAAGTTTGCGCGCGTGATCACGTTCAAGACCGAATACGCACAATCGCTGATCGACGACTTTTCGCAGAAGGACAAAGCGCCGCACATCGCGATCTCGGTGGACATGCTCGACACGGGCATCGACGTGCCGGAGGTCGTGAACCTCGTGTTCTTCAGGCTGGTGCGATCGAAGACGAAGTTCTGGCAGATGGTCGGACGCGGCACACGGCTGTGCCGCGGTCTGTTCGGACCGGGAAAGGACAAAGAGTTTTTCTACCTCTTCGATTACTGTCAGAATTTGGAGTTCTTCAGTCAGAATCCGGAAACAGTCGACGCCCCGGTGGGCGAGTCGCTGGGCAAACGGCTCTTCAAGACGCGGCTGGAACTCGTCGGAGAGTTGGATCGAAAAAGCGCGAGCGCCGGTGAGGCACGGGAAGCGTCGGAGAGCGAAACGGAGTTACGGCGCGAGGTGGTTGAGACGCTGCAACGTGAAGTGGCGGCGATGAACGTGGACAATTTCGTGGTTCGCGCGAAGCGGCGGTTCGTGGAGAAGTATGCGAAGCCGGAAGCGTGGCGGGAGTTGCGGGCGGAGGAGCACGCGGAACTGGCGCAGGAAGTGGCGGGATTGCCGTCCGAGCTCGAGGCGGAGGACGAGGAAGCGAAGCGGTTTGATTTGCTGATGTTGCGGCTGCAGCTCGCGGTGTTGCGAACGGAACAGTCCTTCAAACGGCTGAGCGAGCAGGTGAGGTCGATCGCGGGCTTGTTGGAGGAAAGGGCGAGCATTCCGATGGTGCGGGCGCAGTTGGTCCTGATTCAGGAATTGCAGACCGACGAATGGTGGCAGGACGTGACGGTGCCGATGTTGGAGACGACGCGGCGGAGGTTGCGCGCGTTGGTGAAGTTGATCGAAAAACAGGCGCGCAATCCGATCTACACGGACTTCGAGGATGAGATCGGCGAGCATGCGCCGGTAGAGTTGCCGGGCTTCGTGGCGGGGGAGCCGTTCGAGCGGTTTCGCGAGAAAGCGCGGGCGTTTCTGCGCGAGCACCAGGATCATCTCGCGATCCGCAAGCTGCGCATGAACGAGCCGCTGACGGCGGTGGATCTACAGGAATTGGAGCGAATGCTGGCGGAGAGCGCGGCGCTGAATCCCGATCATCTGGCGAAGGCGAAGGAGGAGTGCGAGGGGCTGGGGTTGTTTGTGCGTTCGCTGGTCGGCATGGAACGGGGCGCGGCGAAGGAGGCGTTGGGGCGGTTTGCCGCGGGTGGCACGCTGTCGGGAAACCAGATCGAGTTTGTGAATCTGATCGTGGACCAACTCATGGCGCATGGCGCGATGTCGCCGGAGTTGCTTTACGAGTCGCCGTTCACGGACGTGAGCCCGCAGGGGCCGGACGGCGTTTTTAGTTCGGCGCAAGTGGACGAGTTGATGGAGCTTTTGAAGCAAATCCGGACGCGGGCGACGGCGTGAGCGATCCAGACGCCGGGGAGCGGAGGATGAGAAGGAGGGCGGCGACGTCGCGGTGGGCGTGGCCGGCGGCCAGGGCGGTGCGGAAGAGGTGGGTGGCGAAATCGGGGAAGTGGAGGTTCAGGTTTCGATCGAGGGCGTGGGTGCGGATGAGCTCGGCCACGGTGGCGGAGTTGGCGAGGGAGCTTTCGGGGGAATCGAAAGCGTTGGCGGCGATGCGTTGGGCGTCGGCGTGGAGGATCGCGCCGAGGGCGGGGGCGGCGGTTTGGATCATTTCGCCGAGTTTCGCGACGGGGAGATGTTCGGACTCCATGATGCGGGCGCCGTGATAAAAACCGAGCAAGCCGCCGAAGAAGTGGGAGAGAAACGCGAGGTCGAGCGCGGCGGCGGCGCCGGGGTCTTCGCTCACGTGGTCGATGTGCGTGGCGATCAGGCGCAGCGTGGGTTCGGCGGCGCGATAGAATTCCTCTTGGCCGCCGATTAGGAGGGCGCTGTCGGGTGTGCCAAGTTGAGATGGAGTGACGAGAATCGCGCCGTCGAGGTAGGCGGCGCCCGCGGCGTGCAGGGCGGCGGCGAGGTCACGGGCTTCGCGCGGCATGCCGGTGGAGAGGTGAACGATGAGGCGGTCGCGGAGCGCGGTTTTCGCGGCGGGAGAATCGAGGAGCGCGCGGGCGGCGTCGTAGTTGGCAACGCAGAGGATGACGAGCGGGCTGGCGTGAAGGGCGTCGGCGATCGAGGGCGCGGCGTGGGCGCCTTCGGCGGCGAGGGTCTGTGATTTCGCGGGCGTGCGATTGTAGACGGTGACGTTGCGGCCGGCGCGGAGCAGCGTGCGGGCGATCGCGGTGCCCATGGGGCCGAGCCCGAGCACGGTGACGGCGGGAGCGGTGTTGGAAGCGCGCGTGATGGAGGAAGGTGAGTCTTGCATCGCCGCAGTCTACGCGGAGGGGGTTGAAGTGGATTGAATAAAGTTGACCGGGGAGCGGCTTGCGGCGGCGGAGAAGGGGCGCAACGTGGGCGGTCATGATTCACGTGCGCACGGTGGCTCCGAGTGCGACGATGGCCGATGTGATCGACCGGCATGAGGTGTATGTGGGGCGAGGATCGACGCGGGAGTTCGAGCGCGTGTTTCCGACGGGGCAACCGGAGCTGACGGTGAATCTGCGCGACGGGGAGTTGAGGTGCTACGATGCGGCGACATTCGCGGCGCATCGCGAGCGCGGGGTGTTGTTATCGGGCGTGCGGACGTCGCACTACATCATCGATACGGCGCAGCTCGATGACATGATCAGCGTGCGTCTGCATCCGGCGGGGATCTGGCGGTTGTTTGGGATTCCGGCGGACGCGTTCGCGGGTGCGCACGTGTTGGTGTCGGAGGTGTCGGGCGCGGGATGGGGAACGCTCGTCGAGCAACTGCGGGCGAAGGTGTCGGCGGAGGAGCGGGTGCGGATGATGGAGGCGGCGTTGCGGGGGCGGGCGCGGAGGGCGTCACATCCGGCGGTGGCGGGGGCGGTGGCGCGGATTTGCGCGGCGCCGGGGAGGGTGCGGGTGCTCGAACTCGCGCGCGAACACGGGTTGAGTTTTCGGAGGTTCAACGAGCTCTTTCGGCGCGAGGTGGGGTTGAGCGCGAAGCAGTTCGTGCGGGTGCGGCGTTTTCAGAATGTGCGGCAGGCGATCGAGCGGACGCCGTTGATCGAAGGGAGTCGGCTTGCGGCGAGTTATGGCTATGCGGATCAGGCGCACATGATCCGCGAGTTTCGGGAGTTTACGGGATTCACGCCGGCGCAGTATGCGGTGCTGCGTGCGGGGATGAGTTGAAGAAACTTCAAACTCCAAACTCCAAGCATCAACGAAGATCCAATATCCGAAGACCAAAGTGCGGCGGGGATGCCGGGGGGCGAGGGCGGGCGGTTGCCAGAGGGGGCTGCGGGTGGGGAGAACGAGAAAGAGAACGATTACGAGAACGATGTTCAGACGCGGCGGTAGGTGGCGAGGTAGCGGTGGCTGGCGGCGGAGGTCGCGAATGCGGCGGGCGGGGTGCCGTCGAGGCCGAAGCAGAGGCGGAGGCGGTCGCCGACGAGTTGATAGATGCACGGGATCGTGCGGCCGGCGTTCGGGCCCGTGTCGGCGCGGAGTATCAGGAGTTTGGATTCAGCGGTTTCCTCGAGTTCGAAGGTGCCGCGATCGGCGGGCTCGCCGGCGAAGTGGATCGCGTAGTGCGTATCCGTGAAACGGATCTCGGTGCGCTGGAGGATGAGTTCGGGGGCGGGTTGGCCGTCGAACTCGGCGCGGATCATTTGCCAGCGGCCGGGGAGGGGAGGCACGGAGGTTGAGAGATGAGAGTTGAGGGTTGAGAGATGAGGGGGAGTTTAACCACGAATGGACACGAATGATGCAGCCACTCGCTCACGCTCGTAGCCACGGGATTTTAAGCGCGTTTGGTGAGGTCGCGGGGGGTGGTTTCGATGGCGTTGGGGGCGGAGAGTTCCTTGGCGCCGCGAGCGCCGAGTTCGGCGAAGCGGCGGGCGCTGGGGAGAATCGAGGATTCGAAGGAGCCGATGGCGGAGTTGTAACCTTTCAGGGCGTTGTCGAGGGCGCGGCCGACTTTTTCGAGGTGTTCGGCGAAGGTGACCATGCGGTCGTAGAGCTGGCGGCCGAGGAGGCTGATTTCCTCGGCGTTTTTCGAAATGGATTCCTGGCGCCAGCCGTAGGCGGCGGCTTTGAGGAGGGCGATGAGCGTCGAGGGCGTGGCGAGGAGGACGCGTTTCGCGATGGCGCGGTCCATGAGCGTGGAGTCGGCGTGGAGGGCGGCGCCGAGGAATTGGTCGCCGGGGAGGAAGAGGACGACGAATTCGGGGGCGGGTTGGAATTGCTCCCAGTAGTTTTTGGCGCCGAGGGAATCGATGTGGCCGCGGACTTTTTGGGCGTGCTCGGCGAGGCGGGCGGCGCGGACGGATTCGTCGGTGGCTTCGGAGGCGGCGCGGAAGGATTCGAGCGGCGTTTTGGCGTCGACGACGATGCGCTGGCCGCCGGGGAGGCGGACGACGAGGTCGGCGCGGAGGGAGCCGGAGGTTTCCTGTTCGCAGAAGTCGCAGTAGCCGAGCATGTCGGCCATTTCGACGACGCGGCGGAGCTGGAGTTCGCCCCAAGAGCCGGCGTAGGTGGTGGAGCGGAGGGCGGTGGAGAGGCGGGCGGCTTCGGTTTGAAGCTGGAGTTGGGCGGTGTTGAGGGAGCGGAGCTGTTCGGAGAGGGTGCCGTAGGCTTCCTTGCGGGCGTTTTCGATGGCGCCGATTTTCGCGTCCACTTGTTGGAGGGATTCGCGGAGGGGTTTTACGAGGGCGTCGATGGCTTGCTGGCGTTTTTCGAGGTCGCCGGCGGATTGTTGCTGGAGTTTGGAGAAGGTTTCGCGGGCGAGCTCGAGGAAGGCGGTGTTGTTGCGGGCGAGGGCGTCGGCGGAGAGGGCTTTGAACTCGTGGGTGAGGCGGTTGTGGGCGTCGGTGAGCGCGGCGATTTTTTCGGCGGCGGCGGCCCGTTCGGAGGCGAGAGAATTTTCGATCTTCGATTTTTGAATTTCGATTTCGGCGAGGCGCGTGCGGAGGGATTCGCTTTCCGTGGCGAGGAGGCGGGCGCGTTCGGCGACGGCGGCGTGGCGGGCGGAGAGGAAGAGCCAGACGAGGAGTCCGGCGAGGAGGGCGGAGGCGAGGGCGGTGATCAAAATCACGTGAAAAACTTCGGGCTGGTTTGGGCGTGGTGCAATCCCCGATGCGTTCCTTGACAGCGGGTGCCGGCACCTGCAAACACGACGGGGAATTGAGCGGGGTTTGACCGGCGATCGACCGCTGAACAACGCTCAGCCTAGCGTCCGCCGATGCTCACTGAAAACATTCCTGCACAACCGGTCACGACCAACAAGCCGTTGGTCCTGGTGGTTGACGACGAGTATGGTCCGCGCGAGTCGATCGCGTTCACGTTGTCGGCGGAGTTCACGGTCGACACGGCGGAGCGGGCGGCGGAGGCGCTGGCGAAGCTGCGGTCGAAGATGTATGCGGTCGTGGTGCTGGATATCCGGATGCCGGAGATGGATGGCATCCGGGCGTTGGAGGAGATGCGGAAGATCGATCCGTTGGTGTCGGTGGTGATGTTGACGGGTTATGGGACGTTGTTGACGGCGCAGCAGGCGATGTTGGCGGGGGCGAACCAGTATTTGCGGAAGCCGCCGGATATCGCGGAGTTGATCGA
>Ga0065721_10050571_pt1 | contig 19187 bp, 18 predicted proteins | sample Mesricmetagenome_FD_59108 | JGI IMG/M metagenome (GOLD analysis project Ga0065721, IMG submission 59108) | Mesophilic microbial community from rice straw/compost enrichment Sample: eDNA_1 v2 (version 2) | ecosystem: Engineered > Solid waste > Grass > Composting > Bioreactor | place: USA: Davis... | reverse complement strand
GCCGGTGACATCGTCACCTTCGACCAGGTTCTCATGGTTGGCGACACCATCGGCGCTCCGCTGGTGGAAGGCGCCCTGGTTGCTGCCGAACTGGTCGAGACCCGTAAGCAGAAGACCGTCATCATCTTCAAGAAGCGTCGCCGCCACAATTCGCGTCGCCGCAACGGCCACCGCCAGCTGCTCTCCACGGTCCGCATCACCGAGATCCTGACCGGCGGCGCCAAGCCGACGATCAAGGCCGCGGCCAAGGCCGAAAAGACCGAAGCGGTGACCGAAAAGGCTCCGGCCAAGAAGACTGAGACCAAGGCTGCCGCGCCCAAGGCCGAAAAGGCCGAGGCTCCGGCCAAGAAGCCGGCCACCAAGAAGGCCGCTGCCGCCAAGGACGAATCCGCCGCTGAAAAGCCGGCGAAGAAGGCCCCGGCCAAGAAGGCCGATAAGGCCGACAAGGAATAAGGAGACAGGACCATGGCACATAAGAAAGCAGGCGGCTCGTCCCGCAACGGTCGTGATACCGCTGGCCGTCGTCTTGGCGTGAAGAAGTTCGGTGGCGAAGCTGTCATCGCCGGCAACATTCTCGTGCGTCAGCGCGGCACCAAGTGGGCGCCGGGCACCGGCGTCGGCCTGGGCAAGGACCACACCATCTATGCGCTGGTGGACGGCACCGTGTCGTTCCGCACCCGCGCGAACTCCAAAGTACACGTGTCTGTCATCCCGGCAGAGGCCGCCGAATAACCCGGCAGGCCTGACCAACCCGCCGGAGACCTGTTCCCCGGCGCTGTTTGGCAGAAACAATGCAAAGCAAAGGGGAACCGGTCCGCCGGTTCCCCTTTTCGCATTTCGGAGTTTCGTGCCATGATCGCCCTGAAGCATCGCCTGCCCGCCACGCTGTCCACCGCGCGCCTCGTGCTGGCCGCGCCGACCCTGGCCCATGCTTCGGCCATCGCCCGGCTCTGCAACAATATCAATGTCCACAAATGGATGGCGCGGCTGCCCTTCCCCTATACGGAAGAGGATGCCCGCTTCTTCATCGAGCAGATCGTGCCCAGCGCGGAAGAGGTCTGCTATGGCCTCTTGCACGAGGGCGAACTGATCGGCGTGGTTGGCCTGCATTTCGCCGAGGGCCAGGCGCCCGAGCTCGGCTATTGGCTGGGCGAGCCCTATTGGGGCCATGGCTATGCCACCGAGGCGGCCCTGGCCCTGGTGGCGGCGGCCCGGGCGGCGGGGGCAAGGGCCCTGCGCTCGCGCGCACTGGTCGACAATGCCGGCTCCCGCAATGTGCTGCGCAAGGCCGGCTTCCGCGAAACCGGCACCACGATCGAGGCGGACGGCAATCTCGCCGGGCGGGAAATGGTGCTCATGGCGCTGGATTTCGAATCATGACCGAGCTGCGCACCCCCCGCCTGCTGCTGCGGCCGCCCCGCCCCGACGACGCGCCCTGCTATGCCCTGGGCATCGGCGAATTCGCCGTGGCCCGCTGGCTCACCCATCTGCCCTGGCCCTATACGCTCTCCATGGCCAGCGACTGGCTGCGCCAGGCGCCCGAAAATCGGCCCGAGCAATGCCTGTTCATCATCGATCTGCCCGGCAAGGGGCTGATCGGCTGCATCTCGCTGATCGGCGAGCTCGGCTTCTGGATCGCCCGCCCCCATTGGGGCCGCGGCTATCTCAGCGAAGCGGCCATCGCCCTGCTCGATTGGCACTTCGCCGGCTGCGGGCGCGATGCCGTCACCTGCAGCGCCCAGCACGACAACAGGCCCTCCCTGCGCGTCCAGGCCAAGCTGGGCTTCCGCGAACAGGGCCGCGAAATGCGCTTTTCCCAGGCCCTGCAGCACAATGTGCCCCATGTCGTCACCAGCCTGGCGCGCAGCCAATGGCTGGCGCGGGAGGGCCGCCAATGCGCCTGAAGAACACGCTTTTGACGCCGCGCCTGCTCCTGCGCCCGCCGCAATGGGGCGATGCCGAAGCCATCGCGCTTTATCTCGACGATTTCGCCGTGGCCGGCAATCTCGCTCGCGTGCCCCATCCCTATCGGCTGGCCGATGCCCAGGCCTGGCTGCGCAGCCGCCGCCCGGTCGATCCGCCCGAACAGACCAATTTCGCCATCGAGATGGATGGCGCCTATATCGGCCAGGTGGGCTTCCATTCCGGGGCCCAGGGCCCGATCGTCGGCTATTGGCTGGGCCGGCCCTTCTGGGGCCGCGGCATCATGAGCGAGGCCCTGGCGGCGAGCCTGGGCTGGTTCTTCGCCGCCAGCGCCGCGCCCATCCTTTATTCCGGCGTCTTCCATTTCAACGCCGCCTCGCTCGCCATCCAGCGCAAGCTCGGATTCACCGAGACCGGCCGTTCCACCCTGCTCTGCCTTGCGCGCGGGGCCGAGGTGGAGCATATCGACACTCAATTGACGCGCGCGCGTTTCCAGCAGAGCCGCCCTTCCGGCGCCCGGCTTGGGGAACGCGACGCGATGGACACCTGGAAAGACCGAAAACAATGAAATTCCTCGACCAGGCCAAGGTCTATATCAAGTCCGGTTCCGGCGGCGGCGGCGCCGTCAGCTTCCACCGCGAGAAATTCATCGAATTCGGCGGTCCCGATGGCGGCAATGGCGGCCGCGGCGGCGATGTGGTCGCAATTTGCGCCGAAGGGCTCAACACGCTGATCGATTTCCGCTACCAGCAGCATTTCCGCGCCGGCACGGGCGTGCATGGCATGGGCAAGAACCGCACCGGCGCCGATGGCGAGGATATCGTGCTGCGCGTGCCCAAGGGCACGCAGATCTTCGAGGAAGACCAGGAAACCCTGATCGCCGATTTCACCGAAGTGGGCCAGCGCGTCGTGCTGCTCAAGGGCGGCAATGGCGGCTTCGGCAATGCCTATTTCAAGACCTCGTCCAACCAGGCCCCCCGCCGCGCCAATCCCGGCCAGGAGGGCGTGGAAAAGGGCATCTGGCTGCGCCTCAAGCTCATCGCCGATGCCGGCCTGGTCGGCCAGCCCAATGCCGGCAAGTCCACTTTCCTGGCCGCCGTATCGGCCGCCAAGCCCAAGATCGCCGATTATCCCTTCACCACGCTGCATCCCAATCTGGGCGTCGTGCGCATCGGCGAGCGCGAATTCGTCCTCGCCGACATTCCCGGCCTCATCGAGGGCGCCAGCGAGGGCGTGGGCATCGGCGACAGGTTCCTGGGCCATATCGAGCGCTGCAATATCCTCATCCATCTGATCGACGGCACCAATGAAGACGTGGTCCATGTCTATAAGGCCGTCCGCCACGAGCTGGCCGCCTATGCCGACGTGCTGGCCGACAAGGCCGAGATCGTCGTCCTCAACAAGGTCGATGCGCTGACCGACGAGGAGATCGAGGACAAGGTCAAGGCGCTGAAAAAGGCGTCCAAGGCCGAAGTGCGCCTCGTCTCCGGCGTCACCGGCGCCGGCGTGGAGCAGGTGCTCTGGGACGTGCTCAATTTCCTCGACGCCGAAAAAGCCGAGGCGGCGGAACTGGAAAAGCGGGCCACGGAAACAAAATGGACGCCGTGAGCTTCTCGATGCTCTCTGGCCCCTCCCCCTTGAGGGGAGGGGTTGGGGTGGGGGTTCCGGCCTCTCACCCACCTCGGAGTGCTTTGACAGTCCCGAACCCCCTCCCTCGATCCCTCCCCTCAAGGGGGAGGGAAGCGCCGGAGCCGATGCGTCAGCTCGAGATCGCAAAATGACCCCCCTCGCTCCCTATCGCCGCATCACCATCAAGATCGGCTCGGCCCTGCTCGTCGACAAGGCCGGCAGGCTGCGCGCCGATTGGCTCGCCGATCTGGCCGAGGATATCGCCGCCCTCAAGGCGGAAAGCCGCGACATCGTCATCGTCTCCTCCGGGGCCATTGCGCTGGGCCGGGGCCTGCTTGGCCTGGCCGCGCCCGCCCTCACGCTCGAACAGAGCCAGGCCGCCGCCAGCGCCGGGCAGATCGCGCTCAGCCAGGCCTGGGCCGAGGCGCTGGGCCGCCATGGCATCGTCACCGGGCAGATCCTCATCACCCCCAATATCACCGAGGAACGCCGTTATTTCCTCAATGCCCGCACCACGATCCAGACCCTGCTGGGCCTGGGCGCCGTGCCCATCATCAACGAGAACGACAGCGTGGCCACCGCCGAAATCCGCTATGGCGACAATGACCGGCTCTCGGCCCGCGTCGCCACCATGATCGAGGCGGACCTCCTGGTCCTGCTCTCCGATATCGACGGGCTCTATACCGCGCCCCCCGCCAGGGATCCCGGCGCCGCCCATATTCCGCTGGTCGAAACCATCACACCCGCCATCGAGGCCATGGCCGGGGGCGCGGCCAGCCATCTCTCGCGCGGCGGCATGACCACCAAGATCGAGGCCGGCAAGATCGCCACCCTGGCCGGCACCGCCATGATCATCGCCAAGGGCACCGAAGCCCATCCGCTGCGGAAGCTGGCTTCAGGCGGCCTCCACACCCTCTTCCTTGCCACCACCTCGCGCGCCCAGTCCAGAAAACGCTGGATCATGGGCACCCTCACCGTCGCCGGCAGCGTGCAGGTCGATGCCGGCGCCGCCGGCGCGCTCAAGCAGGGCCGCTCCCTGCTCCCGGTCGGCGTCACCCGGATCACCGGCGCCTTCGAACGTGGCGACACCATTGCCGTGCTCGATCCGGAGGGCCGCGAAATCGCCCGGGGCCTGTCCGGCCTCGACAGCGACGATGCGCGCCTCGTCATGGGCAAGAAAACCGATGCCATCGTCGAATTGCTCGGCGCCGGCAATCGCGCTGAAATGGTGCACCGCGACAATCTGGTCCTCACCGGCTCCAAGGAGGAAACGACCGCATGAGCGCCGTTCAAGCCAAGCAAACCATCGCCGAAACCATGCGCGAGATCGGCCGCAATGCCCGGATCGGCGCCAACGCCCTCAAGGTCGCCACGCCCGAACAGAAGCGCACCGCTTTGCTCACCGCCGCCGGCGCCCTCAACGCGCACCGCAAGCAGATTCTCGCCGCCAATGCGCTCGACATGGCCGCCGCGCGGGAAAAGGGCATATCCGGTGCCTTTCTCGACCGGCTCCTCCTCACCGATGCCCGCATCGACGGCATTATCGAGGCGGTCAGGACCATTGCCGAATTGCCCGATCCCGTCGGCACCGTCATTGCCGAATGGGACCGGCCCAATGGCCTTCATATCGAGCGCGTCCGCACCCCGCTCGGCGTCATCGGCGTCATTTTCGAGAGCCGCCCCAATGTCACCGCCGATGCCGGCGCGCTCTGCATCAAATCGGGCAATGCCGTCATCCTGCGCGGCGGCAGCGACAGCTTCCATTCCTCCCGCGCCATTGTCGATTGCCTGCTCGATGGCCTGCATCTGGCCGGCCTGCCGGTGGAATGCGTCCAGCTCGTGCCCACGACCGACCGGGAAGCGGTGGGCGAAATGCTCAAGGGCCTCGACGGCAATATCGACGTCATCGTGCCCCGGGGCGGCAAGTCGCTGGTCGCCCGGGTCCAGTCCGAGGCCCGCGTGCCGGTCTTCGCCCATCTCGAGGGCCTGGTCCATGTCTATATCGACAGGAGCGCCGATCTCGACAAGGCCGTCACCGTCACCCTCAACGCCAAGATGCGCCGCACCGGCATTTGCGGTGCGGCCGAAACCCTGCTCGTCCACCAGGACGTGGCGGGCACCCATCTCCAGCCCATCATCGCGGCCCTCGTGGCCAAAGGCTGCGAGATCCGCGGCGACGCCACCGTCATGGGCCTGGTGCCCGAGGCCGTCGCGGCCACCGAGCAGGATTGGCGCACCGAATACGAGGACGCCATCATCTCGGTGAAGATCGTCGAGAGCCTCGAAGCGGCCATTGCCCATATCGAGCATTATTCGAGCCACCACACCGAAGCCATCATCGCCGAGGATCCCGAGGCGGTCGAAAAATTCTTCAATGGCATCGACAGCGCCATCCTGGTCCACAATGCCTCCACCCAATTCGCCGATGGCGGCGAATTCGGCTTCGGCGGCGAAATCGGCATCGCCACCGGCAAGATGCATGCCCGCGGCCCGGTCGGCGTCGAACAGCTCACCAGCTTCAAATACCGCGTCCGCGGCAACGGGCAGACAAGGCCTTGATGTTCGCCACAAACTCAGTTCCTCCCCTCGCCCCTTGTGGGAGAGGGACAGGATTTTTGCGTTCAGCAAAAATCCAGGGTGAGGGGCTCTCTCCACACGTTCGGGGCCTGTGTGTAACGCCCCCCCCCTCATCCGCCCCTCCGGGGCACCTTCTCCCACCAGGGGAGAAGGAACGGCAGACATTGCCAGACTCTCCGCCCTTGCGCCCCCTCTCCCTGGGGGGAGAGGGCCGGGGGGAGGGGGCCTTCTGGCTTGCACTGCCGGCCGGAAAGGCCCCCTCACCCGGCGCTTCGCGCCGACCTCTCCCCCAAAGGGCGAGGTCAGCATGACCCTGCGCCCATCCCTGCGCATACCGGGCATCACCACCCTGCCGCCCTCGGCTCCCGGCATGCGCATCGGCCTTTTCGGCGGCTCCTTCAATCCCATTCATGACGGGCATCTCCTGGTCATGGAGGAAACCATGCGCCGGCTGGAGCTCGACGCACTCTGGGTCCTGGTCACGCCCGGCAATCCGCTCAAGAACAATTCCGGCCTGCCGCCGCTGGCCGAGCGCGTCCGCGCCGCCCGGGCCCGCATCCGCCATCCGCGCATCCGCGTCACCGGCTTCGAGGCGGAAAAGGGCTTCGCCTATACCTGGCAGACCATCCGCTTTCTCACCCGCACCCTGCCCGACCGGCGCTTCGTCTGGATCATGGGCGCCGACAGCCTGGCCGATTTCCATCGCTGGGAGCGCTGGCGCGATATCGCCGCCATGGTGCCCATCGCCGTCTATGTCCGTCCCGGCGCCGGCCGCCGCGCCCTGGCCTCCCGCGCCGCCGCCACGCTCGATCATGCCCAGCGCGACGAGGGCACCGCCCCCCTGCTCGCCTATGCCCGCCCGCCGGCCTGGATTTATCTCCAGGGCCGCCAATCGGCCCTTTCCTCCTCCTCCATCCGCAATGGCGCCCCCGTCCGGCAAGCGTGATCGCGGCCTCATCTTGCGAAACCGGCCCCGAAAGCGCATATTGGTGCCCAAGTGTGATCATTGTCACCGGAACAGGAACAGACGGCTTGCCGTTGTCACGACGCCGCTATATTCCGATCAACAACCAAGGATGCTTGACTTACGCATGACCCATGCCCGCGCATGGGCGGAAGGCCGTTTCTGATGGCCGCGCTGCCCGAAAACACCGCTTCCGCCGCTCCGGCGCCCGCCGCCGCGACCCATAAGCCCCTCATCGACCTCATCCTCGACACGCTCGACGACGCCAAGGCCGAAGAGACGGTCGCGGTCGATATTACCGGCAAATCCTCGCTGGCCGATCATATGGTGGTCACCTCCGGCCGCTCGCATCGCCATGTCGCCGCCGTCGCCGATCAGGTCATCACCGCCCTGCGCGAAAACGGCTATGGCAAGCCGCGCGTCGAGGGCCTGACCCATGCCGATTGGGTCCTGGTCGATGCCGGCGACGTCATCCTCCACGTCTTCCGCCCCGAAGTGCGCGAATTCTACAATATCGAAAAGATGTGGCAGGCCGATTTCGCGGCCGACCAGCACTGACGCATCGGCGGTCGCCCCCTCGCCCCTCCGGGGAGAGGGTAGCGACGCCGGCAGCGCAGCGACCTGGCAGAGCTGGGGTGAGGGGCTTCGAGCCATCCCGAAGGGCAATTCGGTCCAGCGGACCGAATTGAGGCGAGAAGGCCATGAGAGCTACGCTCGAATGGCCGGGCCACTTAAGGACCAATCCATGCGCATTACCATCGCCGCCATCGGCCGCATGAAGACCGGGCCCGAGCGCGAACTCGTCGCCCGCTATCTCGAGCGGGCGCAGGGCGCCGGCAAGCCCCTGGCGCTTACCGGCTTCGAAGTGTCCGAACTCTCCGAATCCCGTGCCGGCTCCGCTGCCGCCCGCAAGATCGAGGAGGCCAGGGCCATCCGCGCCGCCCTGCCCGATGGCCTGGTCGTGGCCCTGGACGAACGCGGCAAGACCCTCACCTCGGAAGCCTTCGCCAATCAGCTCGCCCGCTGGCGCGACGATGGGCGCGCCGCCATCGGCTTCGTCATCGGCGGTGCCGACGGCATCGATCCGGACCTGGTCCGGGCCGCCGATCTCACGCTCAGTTTCTCCCCCATGGTCTGGCCGCATCAGCTCGTGCGCATCATGCTCGCCGAGCAGCTTTACCGCGCCACCACCATCCTCTCGGGCCATCCCTATCATCGCGGTGACTGAACGCTGTCCTTTGCCGGGAAAGATCCGGTTTTCGCACCGCTCGACGTCAACAGTCTGTTACCCCGATCCCGCCTATGGTTAAGCAATGTTAACCGGCTCTTTGCCGCCAGCTTGCTAAGGTGCGGCCACTGATTCGGGGAGAGCCCATGCCCTTGCCGCCGGCAAGCGTGACCAAGATTCTGCTGGCCAGCCTGCTGCTTTGCGGGCTCGCCGGCGCGCCGTCCCTTGGCCAGACCGAGCCCGCGCCGGCCGAAACGCTGGAGACCCAATTGCGGCCCGGCCTTTCGCTCGACGCCAATCAAAGCCCTGAAAATCCAGAGGAAATTACCGCGGACGAGGAAGAGCCTGGTCCCGAGGCGGCCAGCGCCACCGACCTTGCCGAGGTCGAGGCCTCCCTCTCGCTCAGCCGCGAGCGCATCGACGAGCTCAAGGCCGAAATCGCCGCCATGGAAGGCGACAATGTCCAGCAGAACGCCGCCCTCATCGCCGCCGGCCAGCGCGTCAAGCTCGCCGAGATCGAGGTCACCGATATCGAGGAACGGCTCTCCGCTCTCATCGTCCGCGAGTTCGAAGTCCGGGGTCGCCTCGATGGCGCCGATGCCGAAATCGCCAATGTTCTCGCGGCCTTGCAGCGGATTTCCCTCAATCCGCCGCCCGCCCTCATCGTCGATCCCGACGATGCTTTGGGCTCGGCCCGCGGCGCCATGCTGATCGCCGCCATCGTCCCGCAATTGCGCGCCAAGGCCGACAGCGTCGCCGCCGATCTCAAGAGCCTCAACGAGATCAAGGCCGCCGCCCTCGTCGAGGAGGCCATGCTCAAGGCCAATCACGAAGTCCTTGAAGAAGAACAGCTTCGCATCGCCACCCTGATCGCCGCTCGCAAGCAGGGCATTGCCCATATGGGCGCCGAGCTCGAAGCCGAGGAACAGGCCGCCATCGAACTGGCCGAGCGCGCCGCGACCCTGCGCGAATTGATCGGCGCCCTGTCCGAACGCGCCGCGTCCGGTGCCAATGCCGGGCCCGCCACCGATCCGGACCTGCCCCGGCTGTCGCCCGAAGCCATTCAGCTCGCCTTTGCCGATGCCGCGCGCACCCAGCCGGCCGTGCCCTTCCCGCTGGCGCGCGGCTATCTGGTCCAGCCCACCAACGGCACCCTGGCCATGGCTTTCGGCGCCAATGACGGCAGGGGCGGCATCGCCCAGGGCCAGTCCGTCCTCACCCGCCCGGAGGCCCAGGTGCTGGCGCCGGCCGATGGCTGGGTGCTCTATAAGGGCCCTTACCTCAATTATGGCCAGATCGTCATTCTCAATACCGGCGGGGGCTATACAGCCCTGCTGGCGGGCCTCGATTCGATCATGGTCGAGATCGGCCAGTTCGTGCAGATGGGTGAGCCGCTGGGCCTTATGGGATCACGGACAATTGGACGGACCGTAACCACCAGTGCTGGTAACGCCCAGCCAACCCTCTATATTGAACTTCGACAGAACAACGAGCCCTTCGACCCCGCGGGTTGGTGGGCCGCCAACGAACAGACGGGATAATCTCTTCATGCGTTTCCCAATCCTTGGTGCCGCCGCCATCTGCGCGGCATTGCTGGTGCCGGCCTCTGTGCTGATCGCCCAGGACCAGGCGCCCGCTCCGGCTCCCAGTGAAGAAATCCCGCTGGACGAAGCCCCGTCCGAGCAGGAACCCCCTGCGCCCAATCCCATGGGCGAACAGCCCGAGCCGACCGAGGCCGAGAAGGCCGCCGCCCCGCGCGACCCCATGGAGGTCTATGCCGATCTCAATCTCTTCGGCGAGATTTTCGACCGCATCCGCGCCGAATATGTCGATCCGCCCGACGAGAAGGAGCTGATCCGCGCCGCCATCCAGGGCATGCTGACCTCGCTCGATCCCCATTCGGGCTATCTGCCGCCCACCGATTACGACGAGACGCGCGAGGACATTTCCGGCCAGTTCGGCGGCCTGGGCGTCGAGATCATCATGGAAGACCAGCTGATCAAGGTGGTCTCGCCCATCGACGACACCCCCGCGGCCCGCGCCGGCATCCTGTCCAACGACCTGATCGTTGAGATCGATGGCCAGCAGGTCCAGGGCATGACCCAGGACGAGGCCGTCGAGAAGATGCGCGGCCCGGTCGGCACCAAGGTGACCATCACCATCGTGCGCGAAGGCGTGGCCGATCCGCTCGAATTCGAGCTGACCCGCGGCATCATTTCGCTGCGCGCCGTGCGCTGGTCCATGGAAGGCGATGTCGCCCTGCTGCGCCTGTCCCGCTTCTCCGAACAGGCCTTTATCGGCATCGAACGGGCCATCGAGGCCATCTATGCCGAGCGCGACGACGTGGCGCCCAAGGGCATCATCCTCGACCTGCGCAACAATCCGGGCGGGCTGGTGGACCAGTCCGTCTATGTCGCCGACGCTTTCCTCAATCGCGGCGCCGTGGTGCTGACCCGGGGCCGCACTGAAGGCGAAAGCGCCCGCTACGACGCCATGCCCGACGCGCTGGACGAAAAGCTGGCCGACGTGCCCATGGTGGTCCTCATCAATGGCGGCTCGGCCTCGGCCTCCGAAATCGTGGCCGGCGCCCTGCAGGACCACAAGCGGGCCACCCTCGTGGGCACCCGCTCCTTCGGCAAGGGCTCGGTGCAGTCCATCATCTCGCTGGGGCCGGACGGCGCCATGCGGTTGACCACGGCGCGCTATTACACGCCCAACAACCGCTCGATCCAGGCCCTGGGCATCACCCCCGACATCGAGATCAAGCAGGTCGTGCCCGAGGAATTCCAGGGCCGCGACGAGATCATCGGCGAGGCGGGCCTGGAAGGCCACATCACCATCGATGGCCAGGAAGAATCCACGGTGGGCTCCTCGGTCTATGTCCCGCTGGAAAAGGCAGAGGACGCGCAATTGCAATATGCCATCCGCCTGATCAATGGCGAGGAAACCAACCCGGCCTTCCCGCCCGTCGCGGAATGAGCCGCCGGGCGCTGATCCTGCCCGGGGACCGACCGGCCCCCGGCTCCTGTCGAACCGCCTCGCAAGGGCACGCGCGGAACGCCCATGGCCAATGACCTCTCGACGCCCCTGACCGGGCGCAAGCGCCGGACGAGGGAACGCAGCGGACCGTTTCACTTTCCGCTGGCCCGGCTGCTCTTTGCCCTCATCGTCCTGGTCCTGGGCGGCGTCGTGCTGCGGGTCGTCCTGGTCGACGATCCCGATGGCGGCCGGCCCAGCGCGGAAGTTGCCATCACCTCGACCCGCGACGGCAACAGCGTCGCCAATGCGGTCGCCAGCCGCCCAGCCACCATCATTGCCGATCCCCAGCAATTCCCCGCCGGCGCCACGCCGGAAGTGGGCATGGACCCCGCGGCGTCCGCCGATGCCAGCGATATCGGTCGCCCGGCCATATTGCCCGATCTCAGCGAGGAAACCGCCAATGGCCCCATTCCCCGCATGTCCGGCACCGGCCTGACGCCCTATCTGGCCTATCGCCGGCCGGCGCCGACCCTGGCCGGGAACGCCCCGCGCATCGCCCTCATCGTCACCGGGCTCGGCATCAACGAGCAGGGCTCACTCGACGCCGTCGATGCCCTGCCCGCGGACGTGACCCTGGCCTTCGCGCCCTATGGCCGCTCGCTCGCCAACAGCGTCTCGGCCGCCCGCGCCGCCGGCCACGAGGTCATGCTCGAAGTGCCCATGGAGCCTTTCGATTACCCGCAGAACGATCCGGGCCCGCATACCATCCTCACCGGCGACAGCCCGCGCGCCAATCTCGACAAGCTGTTCTGGCTCATGGCCCGTTTCGGCGGTTATTTCGGGGTGATCAACAATATGGGCGCCCGCTTCACCGCCTCGGCCGCCGACATGGGCCCCATCCTCGAAGAATTCGGTGCGCGCGGCCTGGGCTATATCGACGATGGCGGCTCCAACCGCTCGGTCGCCGCGCAATTGGCCGAGGCCAACAAGGTGCCCTTCGCCCGCGCCAGCCTCATGGTCGATGCCAATCCGGCGCGCGCATCCATTCTCGCCGCGCTTGCCAGCCTTGAAGCCCAGGCGCTGGAATCGGGCAGCGCCATTGGTATAGTCAGTGCCCTGCCCATATCGGTGCAGGCCGTGTCCGACTGGACGCGCGAACTTGACGCCAAGGGCATCGCATTGGTGCCCGCCAGCGCCCTGATGAATTAGAGAATTTGCCATGACCAGCCGGCCCGACCGTGAAGCCATGCCCTATCGCGACTGCGTCGGCATTGCCCTGTTCAACGCCCAGGGCAAGGTCTTTATCGGCCGCCGCAAGGCCGATAGCGATCCCGAACAGTCAGAAGAGCGCGGCGTGCCCTGGCAGATGCCGCAGGGCGGGATCGACCGGGGCGAGGACCCGCTGCGCGCCGCCCTGCGCGAATTGCACGAGGAAACCAATGTGGCCTCGGTGAGCCTGCTCGCCGAAGCGCCCGAATGGATTTACTACGATCTCCCCGACGATGCCCTGGGCATCGCGCTCAAGGGCAAATATCGCGGCCAGCGCCAGCGCTGGTTCGCCTTCGCCTTTACCGGTGCCGAGAGCGAGATCGACGTGGCCGCGCCGGGCGGCGGCAAGTTCGAGGCCGAATTCGACGCCTGGCGCTGGGAAAGGCTCAGCCGCACCCCGTCGCTGATCGTCCCCTTCAAGCGCCAGGCCTATGAAAAGGTCGTCGCCGCCTTCGCCGATATCCCCGAGCGCTTCTCCCATGGCTGAGACGGCGATGAAGACCATCGGCCTCATCGGCGGCATGAGCTGGGAATCCACCGCCCATTATTACCGCATCCTCAACCAGGAGACCGCGGCCCGGCGCGGCGGCCTGCATTCGGCGCCGCTGATCGTCCATTCGCTGGACTTTGCCCCCATCGCGGCCATGCAATCGGCCGGCCAATGGAACGAGGCCGGCGCGGCGCTCAACGCCGCGGCGCGCGGCCTCCAGCAGGCCGGCGCCCAGGTCCTGGGCCTTGCCACCAACACCATGCATGTCGTGGCCGACCAGGTCACCCGAGACATCGCCATCCCCTTCGTCCACATCGCCGACCCCACCGCGGACGCCCTCCTGGCCGACGGCTATGACAGAATCGGCCTTCTGGGCACCCGCTTCACCATGGAAATGAGCTTCTACAAGGACCGGCTGACCGCGCGCGGCCTCGATGTCCTCGTGCCCGAGGTGGATCGCACCAATCTCAACGGCATCATCTACGAGGAATTGTGCAAGGGCATCGTGCGCGAACCATCCCGCCTTATCTATATCGAGGCCATCGAGCGCCTCGCCGCCCGCGGCGCCCAGGCGGTCATCCTGGGCTGCACCGAGATCGGCATGCTGATCGACGACAGCACCAGCCCCCTGCCCTGCTACGACACCACCGATCTCCACGCCCGCGCCCTGGTCGACGCGGCCATAAACTAGAGCAGTCCACATTTGCCTGGACTCGCGGCTCCATCGCCTCCCTCCCCCTTGAGGGGAAGCAATGAGGGTGGGGGTCCATCAGCGGATCACTGCACCACCCTCACCCACCGCTCGTCACCCTCGGGCTCGACCCGAGGGCGTTTGCGATACACTCAAAACAAGGAACCCTCGGGCCTGACCCGATAGCCTGCAGCGGCAGGGGGCGAGCCCGAGGGCAGCACGGATCAGGACGTCCAAAGACCCGTCCGGACGGGCTAAGCCGCCCGGCTTTCCCCGCGCCCAGCCCCGGCCATGTCCCCATCGACGCGGAACACATCGACCAGCCGGTCCAGGGTCTGCGTCTGGCCCTCGGTCTGTTCGATCACCGCATTGGTCTGTTCCACCAGGGCGGCATTGTGCTGGGTCATCTGATCCAGTTGCCGCATCGCTTCATTGACCTCCTCGATCGAGCCGGCCTGGTCGCGGCTGGCCCGCGCAATGGCATTGACCAGTTCCGCACTCTCGCGCACCGCTTCCAGCATCGCCTCGAGCTTTTCCCCCGCCGCGCCGACCAACCCGGCCCCGGCCTTGACCTCGAGCCCGCTCTGGTCGACCAGGGCCTTGACCTCGGCCGAGGCTCCGGCGGCGCTCTGCGCCAACCGCCGCACTTCCACCGCTACCACGGCGAAGCCCTTGCCGGCATCCCCAGCCCGCGCCGCCTCCACCGAGGCGTTCAGCGCCAGGAGGTTGGTCTGGAAGGCAATGTCGTCAATGAGCCCGATAATATTGGAGATCTTGCCCGACGATTGGGTGATGCGCGCCATGGCGTCATTGGCTTCCGACATCGCCGCGCCGCTTTCCGCCGCTGCCCGGGAGACCGTTGCGGTCTTGTCCGCGGCGTCGCCCGCCATGCCGGCATTTTTGGCCACCGTGCCCGCCAATTGCTCCATGGCCGCCGAGATTTCCTCGATGGTGGCGGCCTGTCGCGTGGTGCGTTCGGACAGGTCATTGGCGCCCGACAGCAATTCGCCGCTGGCAATGCGCAAGGCCCGCGTCGTCGTGCGCAATTGCCCCACCATGTCGGCGAAGCGCGCCATCGTGCCATTGAGGGCCAGGCGCAGATCCTCGAATTCGGGCGGGAACGGGCTGTCGATGCGGCCGGTCAGGTCGCCCTCGGCCAGATGCTTGAGACCATTGCCGATCGCCGCCACCGATTGCCGGCGTGCCGTGACGTCGATGGCGAATTGCACCACCTTGTAGGCGACCCCGTCCGCGTCGCAGATCGGGGTGAAGGTGCTCTGGATCCACACTTCCGCCCCCCTGCCGGTGCGGCGGCGATATTCCCCGCTCTTGAACGCACCCGCCGCCAGCTCCGCCCAGAATTGCCGATAGGCCGGATCGGCCGGGTCGGCGTCGAACAGCAGCATGGCATTGGGCTGGCCCGCCACCTCGTCCAGCCGCCGCTCCAGCAGGGTGAGAAAATTGTCATTGGCCGTGATCAGGGTGCCGTCGAGATTGAACTCGGCCACCAATTGCGCCCGCGAGATCGCCTGCAATTGCCCCTTGTGGTCGGCCGCCTCCTGCATGTGCCGGCGGGCCTGGGCATCGAGCGCCGCCTTCTCCGCGCCATTGGTCCGGAACACTTCCACCGCCCGCGCCATGGCGCCGATTTCGTTGCCGCGCGTCGTATAGGGCACGACACTGTCCAGGTCGCCATCGGCTATGGCGCTCATCACCCCGGCCAGCTTGGGAATCGGCCTTGTCAACAGCCGCGACAGCACCAAAGCGGCGATGATCGTGAGAACGAGCACGACCAGCCCCACGGCCAGCAACACGCCCATCGACTGCGTCAGCACCGCCTCGAGCGACGCCCGGTCGACCGCCACCATCAAGGCGCCGATCACCCGCCCGTCGGCATTGGCGATTGGCTGGTAGCGCACCACATAGCGGGCGCCCAGGATCGTCATCTCGGCTTCCGCCGCCCCATTGGCCGTCAGCGTCTCGAACAGCGCGCTTCCCGCCGGGATCGGCATGTCCAGGAGCCGCTCCTCGCCGGCGACGAAACTGGTGCTGCCCAGGGTGAAGTCGGGGCCCACCTCGGCGTCGAAGACATAGATGGCCGCCTCCGCCCCGGCGACATTGCTCACCGTGTCGATCACGTCATGACTGCGGAAGCGCGGCATAGACCGAGCCTGCAGCCCCGTCACATTGCCGCTCTCGTCGACCGCCACTTCCAGGCTGGGCAGGTTGACCTGCAGGATTTGCGCGGCGATCCGCGTGCCGGCATTCAGCGCCGTTTCGCTGTCCCGCTCCACCGAAAAGCTGAGGCTCACGAAGAGCCCGCCCAGCACGGCCAGGATGGCGATGGAAATGGCGCCGATCGCCATGGCGGCGATGGCGAAGGTCAGGCGCAGATTACCCAGAAATGCGGCCATTCTTTCAGTCCCCCTTCGTCCAGCCATGGCCGGACGCGCTTCTCTGGGGTCAAAGAGTGAACCGCAAGTCTTAAGCGATCTTGAATTTCGCTATTTTTGCAGCAACATCAATAGTTTGCTCAAATATTGAGCATATTGCCCGCGCCGGAAGCAAAAAGGCCGCCTCCCGAGGGAAGCGGCCTGACATCATTTGCCGGCACCGGCGATCAGTGGATATGGGCGCCGTCGATATGCTGGGCCTCGATGGCCAGGTTGAGCAGGCCCGACACGACTTCCTGCGCATAGGACTTGTCTTCCGGCGTCGCCGCGCGGTTGAGCTCTTCCTCGGCCGCCTTGATCTGGGTCTGCAGGTCGCCGTGGTCGAATTCGGCGAAGGGCACGGACTGCTCGGCCAGGATGGTCAGCCCTTCCGGGGAAACGTCGGCAAAGCCGCCCTTGACGAAATAGACGTCGGCGCCGCCATCCTTGGTCACGGTGATGAAGCCGGGCCGCAGCGTCGTCATGAACGGCGCATGGTCGTCCATCACGGTGAAATAGCCTTCCGTGCCGGGCACGGTCACCGATTGCACCACTTCGCTCAGCACCAGCCGCTCGGGCGAAACGATCTCGATCTTGAGGCCTTCAGCCATTCTCTTGGTCCTTTGGCAACGAGGCCCGAATGCTCATTCGGGCCCCATGACGAGAGGGATGCGGGCGGGGCCCGCAACCGGACTTACGCTGCCTGCGCGGCCAGCTTCTGTGCCTTGGCGACGGCGTCTTCGATGGTGCCGACCATGTAGAAGGCCGCTTCGGGCAGATGGTCGTAATCGCCGTTGACCAGGCCCTTGAAGCCCTTGATCGTGTCTTCGAGCTGCACGAACACGCCGGGCGAGCCGGTGAACACTTCGGCCACGTCGAAGGGCTGGCTCATGAAGCGCTCGATCTTGCGGGCGCGGGCCACGGTCAGCTTGTCCTCTTCGGAGAGCTCGTCCATGCCCAGGATGGCGATGATGTCCTGCAGCGCCTTGTACTTCTGCAGGATCGCCTGCACCTGGCGGGCAGTCTCGTAATGCTCTTCGCCCACGACATTGGCGTCGAGAATGCGCGAGTTGGAGGCCAGCGGATCCACGGCCGGGTAGATGCCCTTTTCCGAGATGGCGCGGTTCAGCACGGTCGTCGCGTCAAGGTGCGCGAAGGTGGTGGCCGGGGCCGGGTCGGTCAAGTCGTCGGCCGGCACGTAGACGGCCTGCACCGAGGTGATCGAGCCCTTGGTCGTGGTGGTGATGCGTTCCTGCATCGCGCCCATGTCGGTGGACAGCGTCGGCTGGTAACCCACCGCGGAGGGGATGCGGCCCAGCAGAGCCGACATTTCGGCGCCGGCCTGGGTGAAGCGGAAGATGTTGTCCACGAAGAACAGCACGTCCTGGCCCTGGTCGCGGAAGTTCTCGGCGACGGTCAGGCCGGTCAGGGCCACGCGGGCACGGGCGCCGGGGGGCTCGTTCATCTGGCCGAACACCAGGGCGCACTTGGAGCCGGCGGCCGAGCCACCATGTTCCTTGGGGTCCTTGTTCACACCCGATTCGATCATTTCGTGGTAGAGGTCGTTGCCTTCGCGGGTGCGTTCACCCACGCCGGCGAACACCGAATAACCACCATGGGCCTTGGCGACGTTGTTGATCAGTTCCTGGATCAGCACGGTCTTGCCCACGCCGGCGCCGCCGAACAGGCCGATCTTGCCGCCGCGCGCATAGGGGGCGATCAGGTCCACGACCTTGATGCCGGTGACCAGAACCTGGCTTTCCGGGGACTGCTCGACGAATTCGGGCGCATCCTGGTGGATTTCGCGGCGGGCGCTGGCCGGGATCGGGCCGGCTTCGTCGATGGGCTCGCCGATCACGTTCATGATGCGGCCCAGGGTCTCGTCGCCCACCGGCACCGAGATCGAAGCGCCGGTATCGGTCACTTCGGTGCCGCGAACCAGACCTTCGGTCGTGTCCATTGCGATGGTGCGCACGGCGTTCTCGCCCAGGTGCTGGGCAACTTCCAGCACCAGGCGCTGACCGTTATTGGTGGTTTCAAGCGCGTTCAGGATGGCGGGCAGGTGATCGTCGAACACCACGTCAACGACGGCGCCAATGACCTGCGAAACGCGACCGGCCTTCTTTTCTGCCATTTGTTCGTCCTCGCTGATGGGTTAGAGCGCTTCGGCGCCCGAGATGATTTCGATGAGTTCTTTGGTGATCTGGGCCTGGCGCTGGCGGTTGAAGCTCAGCTGCAGCTTGTTGATCATTTCGCCGGCATTGCGGGTCGCATTGTCCATGGCGGACATCTGCGCACCGTAGAACGAGGCGGAGTTTTCGAGCAGCGCCCGCAGGATCTGCACGCTGATATTGCGCGGCAGCAGGTCCTCGACGATCGCTTCCTCGCTCGGCTCGTATTCATAGGGCACGGCGGGAGCGGCGGCCTGGCCTTCGCCCTCGACGCGGTCCAGCTTGGCCGGGATGATCTGCTGGGCCGTCGGCACCTGGCTGATCACGCTGCCGAACTTGGCGAAATAGAGCGTGGCCACGTCGAATTCGCCGGCGGCGAACATCGAGAGCACCTTGTCGGCGACCAGCTGGGCCTGGGTGAACCCGACCTGCTTGATATCGCGGAAATTGAAGGTGTCCACGATCAGCTCCGGATATTGCCGGCGCAGGATATCGTGGCCCTTGCGGCCCACCGTCAGGATTTTGACCGTCTTGCCCTGGCTGATGAGCTTCTGGGCATGGTCGCGCGCCAGGCGGGCGATCGAGGAATTGAAGCCGCCGGCCAGGCCGCGCTCGCCGGTGGCGACCACCAGCAGATGCACCTGGTCCTTGCCCGTGCCGCCGAGCAGCACGGGGGCGTTTTCCTGCCCGTCATAGACCGCGCCGAGCGCGGCCAGCACCTTGCCCATGCGTTCGGCATAGGGGCGGGCGGCCTCGGCGGCTTCCTGGGCGCGACGGAGCTTGGCCGCCGCGACCATCTGCATGGCCTTGGTGATCTTCTGGGTCGATTTGACC
>Ga0065721_10004852_pt1 | contig 19204 bp, 12 predicted proteins | sample Mesricmetagenome_FD_59108 | JGI IMG/M metagenome (GOLD analysis project Ga0065721, IMG submission 59108) | Mesophilic microbial community from rice straw/compost enrichment Sample: eDNA_1 v2 (version 2) | ecosystem: Engineered > Solid waste > Grass > Composting > Bioreactor | place: USA: Davis... | reverse complement strand
TCGCTACACCAGATTCTGAGCGTTCCGATTTCGGTCAGCTGGGCATGAATCGTGACTGCGACCGTCGCTGCCTGTTTGTCCTTCCGGGAGCGAAGCACCGTTCGTATCGGGGGAAGGGGAGTGAGCTGTTCCCGCTCGATGGGAGACAGCGAGCCTTCTCGATCGGTCAGCCGCAGGCTTGAATGAAACAGAGGAAATTCAACCGGGGTTGAGATGGCCAAATGAAAGACATGCTCCGTCAGATGCACTTCGGTCCCCGGCTCAACACCGGCCGGCATCAGGCAGAGTGCCTGCACAGAAGCATCATTCCCGGACTGTTCCGACTCAATTCCGATCCCCAGATAATAGGTTCGTGGCAGCCCGGCAGCGATGCGGACACCGACTCCCCGTCGGACCATTCCGTAGTAGGCTGCCCCCCGGGCCACCGCCAAGTCATGCCGATCGTTTTGAAGAATCTGCGGAGCCCAATCGGGGTCATCGACAGAGAACCACCTCTTCAGCTGATTGAAAATACGTTCCTGAATTAATGGAGAGAGGAACGCTCCTCCATTGAAGAGGACCACGTCGGGACGGGTCGATCCCTCTTCTCCCAACGACAGACCAGCACGTCCATGGTTCTCCAGAAACCATGCCAGATGACGGGTGACAGCGGGGTCGGCTGCGTAGGGGAGTCCGAACTCCTGAAATCCCGAGGCCCGTTTGCGCGGGGCGTCCTTCAAACTGACATCAGGAAAGAATCCGTCCAGCAGCAGGTTCACCACGTCCTCGCGGGTGACTTCAGTCTGCAATCCCCCTCCGATCAGCTTCGACCCCGATCCGGGGAGAGTGATTGTGTATGAGGCGGGAGGATTTTCTCCGAGAAGGGTCTCCTTGACCTGACGACAGATGCGAAGCAGGCTCCCCCACTGTCGCGGCTCCAGCTTGCCGCCGGGGGCAAGTCGCTGTTCCAGATGATGGGCGAGTGCCAGGTCGAGATTGTCTCCCCCCAGAAGCAAATGGTCCCCCACTGCGACCCGGTGGAACTGGATCTCCCCGTTGCTCCCCGAACGGACCCGGATCAGGGTAAAATCCGACGTCCCTCCCCCGATGTCGCAGACGAGAATGTTCTGTCCGGGGGTTACCAGATTCTGCCAGTCCTCAGGATGGCTGCTGATCCATGCGTAAAAGGCAGCCTGCGGTTCCTCGATCAGAATCACTTTCGGAAGCCCTGCCTGACGAGCGGCAGCCAGCGTCAGCTCGCGTGCCACTTCATCAAAAGAAGCCGGGATCGTGATGATGACGTCTTGTGCTTCGAGCGGATCACCGGGATGGGCATGATTCCATGCTGATCGCAGGTGCTTCAGGTAGGCCGCACTCACCTCGACCGGAGACATCCGGGGAACATCAGGGAGTCCATGCCAGGGGAGAAGCCCCGATGTCCGGTCGACTCCCGGGTGGCACAACCACGACTTTGCTGACTCCGACACCCGCCCGGAGACCAGCTTCCCCTGTTCCCGCGCAAAGACTCCGACTGCCGTTGTTTCTTCCGTTTCGCTCCACGGCAGGTTCAATGCGCCGCTTGCAAACTCTCCCTTGGCAGCACTGTAGTGAAAGGAGGGGAGCGTCTCGCGGGCATCGATTTCCCCCGGAGCGATGAGCTGGGGGATACGAAATGTTTCCACCGTTCGGGACTCAGAACGGGAATCAACAAAGCAGAGAGCGGAGTTAGTCGTCCCCAGGTCAATTCCGACAACGTAACGACTGGGGTCCGGGCGATCTGAAACAGATGACATATCGGCAACACGAAGAGACTGCAAACGGAAAAGTCGAAAACCTCCTTATTGAGGCCGCCTTCAAGATGCAGTGTCGCAGATGCCGGGATCAATTTGAAATCAGTCCGTAGCCGAGGAGAACTCCCACATCACACATCACCGCTCATCAATTGGTATTTGATGATGTGATTCCCAGGATTTCCGGAGTCAACTTCTGAAACATTTCCAGCCACGCCAGTGTGACCATTTCACCAAGAGTCTTTCCGTTACGAAGATCTTCAGGGGATTTTCCCCAGTAAAAGCCAATCCATCCCGAAGAATACTTGCGGCTTTCGAGAATAAATGTTTCCAGCTGCTCCGGTCCGCACTTGAGCGGAAAGATCTCTTCGATGATGACAGGCTTTCCAGCAACCGCAAATCCCTTGAGGGTCTCCATCGCGTCGTCCGGCTGATCTGCTTCCGGGTAGATATGAACCGCAATGAAGTCGAGATGTTCCGCAATTTTTTCCGGGACAAAACCGGATGTCAGCCCCGGACGATCAAGGCTCCAGGGGACCAGTCCAACAGTGATCAGGTGCTTCTGGTCATGCTTTCGAATGGCGGAAACAAGCGTCCTGATCCATTCCCGCGCAATTTCCGACCGATCCCGACCATTCTGATCCAGAGCAATCATCTGGACAAAATGCATTCCGGCGAATGGTGGCCCAAGCCAGTCTTTTTCATTCCGTTTCCCGGCGGGAGAGGCAGGCTCATTCATCAGGTCGTAGCAGAAAATGGCAGGACTCGATGCACACGCCTCTGCAATCGCTTCCCAGAAACGGGCCTGAGCCTGCCAGCGTCCCTGCTCATCCAGTTCATCGTACCACTCAGGGACATCCTTTTTGAGATAACACCCCAGCCCCGTGATATCGAGGTAGATCCCCGTTTCCTCAGCGAGACGAACGAGACGTTTCAGTTGACCAAGAGAGTGGGAATTCACCTCCTCCGGACTCGTCATGAACTTCGCAAACTGAAGATGAATCCGGACGACATTCGCCCCTAATCGCTTCATCTCGCGAAAGGCCTTCTCCACATCGTCCCATTGGTTGTCCCAGTAATCTTCGATCAGGGTCCCTTCAGGAGCGTGGTCGTAATTGAACCCCCAGGCGATAAAAGGGCGATTCGACTCCGCCAGCACAAACCCTTTGCCGTCATCAGAAACCCTGATCAGTTCCAGCTCGGCTCCGGTCACTCCGCTGCCAAGTAAAAATACCAAGAACAGCGTGACGAACAGTCTCATGTCAGCCCTCCCACACAACCGCAATCAAAGAAGTGAAGTCGCCATCATCCGGGCAACTTGCATCAAACGCAGCTTATCCTTCGCATGGAGAATGACGCAACCTGCGAATAAGTCAAACGGGGAAGGCGAACGGCGGCATCATCCTCCGATGCTGCGGGCAAGGACCGCCACGCAGACCTGAGAGGCTCCTGCCTCCAGCAAGGCCGCGGCGCACTGATCCGCAGTGCTCCCGGTGGTGAGAACATCATCCGCCAGCAACACCCGTTTCCCAGCGATGCTTCGGCTGTGACGGGCCCGAAATGCTCCGCGAACATTTTTCAGCCGACGACTGGCGGGAAGGCCCTGCTGCNTGGGCGTCCAGCGGATTTTTCGAAGCGTCGTCAGNCGNCAGCGGATTCCAAGCTCGNGCCCCAGACGTTCGGCAATGGTATTCGCAACGTGNGACGACCGGAAACGGTCCACCCAGTGATGTGGAACCGGCAGTACGATATCAGGCTGAAATTCATCGAAGAAAGGACGTGAACGCTCCACCAGTAACCGGACGAGGGCAATCGTCAAGGAGGGTTCATACCGATGCTTGCACGACAAGCAAGCCCGACGCAACTCTCCATCATAGGCCCCCAGACTGATGACGCGCTCGTAACGTCGCTGATCTCGTGAGCAATGAATGCACCCCTTCTGCGACTGAAGATGCGGCCCGATGGGGGCAGAACAACGTTGACATCGATTCTTCACCTCTGGAGCCACACGATCCAGACATGTCGAACACAGCCCCGGCGCGAGAGTCCATCGTGAAGGCAACAGGCACTTGCACCACAAGCAGGCGGGAGGATAAAGAAAATCGATTCCTGCCTTCAGAAGGGAGCCGGCAAGTTGTCGAGCTCTCATCAGTGGTCCCCTTCATACCACGGTTCGACATGAACAATGACATCACGGACAAACGGCCAGTCACTCTGAATGCGTGCGCGGACATGTTGAGCGATCAGATGAGATGCCGCGACAGAGATTTCCGGATCGACTTCAATGTCGACATTCACATGAGCATCCGGCCCCGCGTGCTGAATCTGAAGCTTTTCAACGTCGAGAACCCCCTCGACTGACAGGGCAGAGGCCCGAACCCGCTCGAAATCTTCCTGACTGGGAATCCGATCCAGCAGCTGATGGACATTTTCCCACGCAGCACTGACTCCGAGCAGCACCATAATGAGTCCCAGAAGGATCGCCCCGATGTGGTCGACCAACATTCCCTGCTGAGGATTCAGCGCCGCCACAATCAGCGTCACCGTCGTTAGCAAGCTGGTCAATGCATCGACCTGAAAGTGATTTGCTTCCGCGCGCAGGGCGGTGCTTCGGGACTCGTTTCCAACCCGCAGAATTCGATTCCGGGTCAACCATAACAGCACCATGGCAGTCAGCGGAATTGTCCAGATCCATCCCCGTTCCGAAGCAATGGGAGTCCGGTCTCCGAGCGTCATGAAATTCTGTGCAGTCAGCCAGCCACCTGTCACACAGAGTATGATTCCCAGCTGAAATCCGACCAGCGGCTCAACACGACCATAGCCAAAGGGATGCTTTTGATCCGGAGGACGGGCAGCAAACCGGATCGCCAGGAGAAGAACGATACTGGAGAGCACATCGAACAGACTGGAGACCGCATCGGCGAAGAGAACCGACGACCGGCTGAGCCAGACTCCTGTTAACTCCGCGACAATGATCAGCAGGCGAACAGAGATCCCCGCAGTCGTGACAAAAGTCAATTCCTTTTGCCGGACAAGCCGGGCCGCTTCCGTTCCCTCATCAGGAACGACCGGGGCCGGAAACGACTCTTCAGGAGAGGGAGTCTTCACATCGGGAATTCAGTTGGCCATTCAAAAGACTGATCCAGACAATCAAGCAGACCAGCGAATGACAGGATTTTACCCGCCACCAGAAATAAGACAAACCCCGCCTCCTGCTGGGAGACGGGGTCTGGAAACTGATTCATCAAAGTGAGAACTCAGATAGAGGCAACAGAGGCAGCAGGATCACACTGCCATTTCATTTTTTCTCGTCGGGAGATGCTTGTTGTTCCTGATCTTTTGTTTCTACTTCACCAGGGGCTGGGTCGGATTTCTTCTCTTTCGAGTCCGACGACTCCTCTTCTTTCTGGACAGACTCGGATGGGGAATCCTCCGACTTCTTCGATTCTTCCGAGGTGGATTCTGGCGCAGCCTCGCCTTCGCCCGTTTTCTTCTTGGTCGGTTGAGTCCGGGTGGCAGAGCGTTTCAGGATTGGCATTCCCCCTTTCACCGGGGTTAAGCTCTCGGCGCTGATCGCCTCAGATTCCTTCGATTCAGCAACCGTATCTGCCGAGACAGGCTTCACACCTTCTGGTTCAGATGTTTTTGGTTCCATCGTGCCGGGGACAGTTTCCGGGTTCGAGGCCGGCTTCAGAGCAGGGGCCTGAAGAACAGGGGGTGCCAACAGAGTCGGGGCTGATGCCGCTGTTGCCGGTTTGAGCGACTGTGGCCCCTCAGGCGCCTTCGGCGGAGTCGCTTCTGGAGCCATTGACACTGATCGCGGCTCTTCAGCGATCTGCACAGGGGCCTTCTCCTCCACTTTCTCAGCGGGAGACTCGCTCCCCGGTTGTGGGACCGGGACATTGATTTGATTCGGGTTGGCCGGTGTCTGAACCGGGGCGGGTTGAGCAGGAGTCGCCGAGACCTTCGAACTCGGCACCCAGTTTCCTTGCGGTCCGCTTCCACTTTGATCTCCGCCAGAGGGAGTCTGAGCAGTCCGCGGTGCCTGACTTCCATCCGGGGTCCCCACCTGCAACGGTCCGGCAGCCAGACCGGGCTTGAGGGCCAGTTCCGGTGCAGCGGTTGGATTCTGATTGGGCTGAATCCGCTGCTTGTAAAGAATCAATGCATGAAGCGAGTGATAGAGCGGACCGCAATCAGCTGGCTGGGTTGCATTACGGATCAGGTCCTGAGCCAAAGTCTGGACCCCCAGACGGAGCCAGGGCTCATCCAGTCGCTTTCGGGGAAGAGCCAGCATCAACCATTCGATCATGTGACCGGATGAAGCAATGCGCTCGTTGAAGTCAGTACTGTAACCGCGAGCCCGGAAGTACTGGGTGGCAAAGGAACCATCGCGGTTCATCATCGCCTGGGCCGCATAGATGTATTGCTGCAACTTCTGGTCTGCTTCCAGCCAGGCTCCCTGCAGTTTCCCATGTTTCTGCAGATACGCATTGCGGGCGTAGGCCATTGCAAACAGGCCATGGCATCCACCACACGGGGCGTTGAGCAGATTGGCATTCGTCTGCATTCGGACCAGCCGCTCCATGCTCCATTGCTCCCCGGCAGAATTCACCCATTGGGCATCCTGATCGAGGTAGTGCGTGAGGAACCAGAGCGTCCACGTGATCTCTTCACGAGAATTCACATTCCATTGTGCGTGACGAACCATATCTGCCATGGTGACAGTGCTTCCGTCCGCCAGAACAAATGTGTGCGTCAGCGGCAGGTTGCACATCGCGATGATGGCGAGGGTCTGGTTGACGTGCCCCTCAAAATCATAGGGGGTGCCGTTGTAGGGCTGTGCCCGAGCCCCGGACGGGGTCCGCTCAAACCAGCGAAGCCCTTTGTACGTCGCCGATGTGGAGATGTAATCAATGGCATTGACGAACTCGTTGCCATTCTTGAGCGTATAATTATTCCGCAGCGCCAGCAGCCCGTGGAGAATCTGCCACGGGGTATGGACCTGAAAATCGAGATTACGCTGACGTGTCACTGCGATTGCCTGATCGACCGTCAGCATCAATGGATCGGTGGAGACCTCAGCCCCGGGTGCCTTCACAGGGTCGGCAGCCGCCGCAGGACGGGTAACAGAGAACATCGTCAATGCGGCCAAGGCCACGCAAATTGTGCGCACCATTGTGATTCTCGAGTGGGAAAATTTGCCATCACCCACGCGAGCGGCACGGTGATGTTGAGGAGCAGTCACTTGGATGAGTTGCATCGTATTACCAAAACGAAACAAGGCAGTTGCCCGAAGCAACATGGATCAATCCATCGCCATTCTTCAGAATGCCGCGACCCGCTGGACCAAAACCATTCAGCCCAACCACTCTAAAACCTCCAGGCAACGGAAATTACCCCACTTGCCATTTACCAAGCTGCCTTGGTACCACTCCTCCATGTTGAGATTCATTCAATAAGGAACATCGGAATCTTGAGATCGACAGGCAAACGGATTTTTGCGAAGTCCGTTTATGACCGCCAGACTGCCCGACTGGGCGAAAATTCTCACTTTGGTGTATCTGCACTCAAGTTCATCTGGCACAGGCATCACCTTCGCGAAAGTCAACCGACATATCCTGCCGAATTATCGTCCTCCGAATCAGCCTCGCTCCAATACTGGTCTTGACCAATTTTTTTCAATCGAATTATGGTTGCTGAGGTTACGTCACGTGGTCGAGTTGACCGAGGGACCTTTGCACTTTCTTCAATCGGAAGTCAGTCAGACTGAGGAGCTTCTCTCAAAAATNCCCCTCCTCCCACTCTTCCCCATGGCTAACATTTAGGAATAGAAGANCAGAACCTGTTTTCTGCAGGCGATTTGCAGGCAGATGCANTTGGACATGGCCGATTTGTGAGCCGTCCAGTTCCCAGCAAGGTAAAAAAACATGTGTGGAATTGTGGGATACGTCGGTTACAGAGACGTCTGCAATTTTTTGCTGGAAGGGCTCCATCGTCTGGAATATCGCGGATATGACAGTGCCGGGATCGCTGTCGCTGCAGAAGATGGAATTGGAATCCGGAAAAAATCAGGCCGTGTCGATGAATTGGCTCAAGTTGTCGACAACCATCCGATTTTTGGAACAACCGGAATCGGCCATACCCGCTGGGCAACGCACGGTGCTCCCAGCGACATGAATTCTCACCCACACGTTGGGGGACGTGGTGAGGTTGTTCTTGTTCATAACGGCGTGATTGAAAACTACGCCTCTCTGCGGGTTCAGCTGCAGGGGCTGGGTTACGAATTCCGGACAGAGACGGACACCGAGGTCGTCGCCCATCTGATTGCTCATCATCTGGAGGAACAGGTCAAACTGGGAGCAGATCCAACCGACTCCAAGACCTGTCTGCTGGCAATGGAGATTTCCCTGCGGAAGCTGAAGGGAACATACGGGCTGGCAGTGATGTTCCGCGATTGTCCCGACATGCTGATTGCTGCCCGGAACGGGAGTCCTCTTGTCGTCGGGATCGGCGACCACGAATATTTCATTGCCAGCGATTCCACCCCCCTGATCGGCTACACGGATCAAGTGGTCTATCTGGCAGACCACGAACTTGCCGTCCTGACTCCGGACGGAATGGACCTTCTTCATCGGGACACCGGTCGACAGGCCCCATCGATCAAGACTCTCAATCAGGTTTCCGCTGATATTGAGCTGGGGGACTTCCCCCACTACATGCTCAAGGAGATTTTTGAGCAACCGCATACCATTGAAAATGCCCTGCGAGGGCGGCTCGATGACGACGAAGCGACAGCCCGTTTCGGGGGGTTGAACCTGACCTCCGCCCAGTTGCGCCATATTGACCGCATTGTTCTGACCGCCTGCGGGACGAGCTGGCATGCAGGACTGGTCGGGGAATACCTCATCGAAGAGTTTGCCCGGATTCCAGTGGAAGTCGAGTATGCGAGCGAGCTGCGCTATCGCAATCCTCCGCTCAGCGACCGCACCATGGTTTTTGCGATTACTCAAAGTGGAGAGACCGCTGACACCCTCGCAGCGATGAGGGAATGCAAACGCAAAGGGCATCCCACACTCGCAATCTGCAATGTCGTCGGATCGACCATCGCCCGGGAAGCTGATGGGGGGGTCTACCTCCATGCCGGGGCCGAGATCGGGGTCGCATCGACCAAAGCATTTACGTCTCAAGTAACGGTGCTGATGCTGCTGGCACTGTACTTCGGTCGCATGCGGCACATGTCCTATCAGGCAGGGAAGAATATCATCCGTGCCTTGCGATCCATGCCCGCCAAGGTCGAGCAGGCCCTGACCTGCCATGATGCGGTCAAGGAAATTGCTGCCAAGTACTATGACTGCTCCAATTTCCTGTACATGGGACGGCTCTACAACTTCCCGGTGGCTCTCGAAGGGGCATTGAAGCTGAAGGAGATCAGCTACATCCACGCAGAGGGATATCCCGCGGCGGAGATGAAGCACGGCCCCATTGCACTGGTCGATGAAAATACCCCCAGCGTCTTTATCGTTCCCAAAGGGGGAATCTATCCGAAGGTCCTCAGCAACATCGAGGAAGTCAAAGCTCGCAAAGGTCCGGTCATTGCGATCGCCTGCGAAGGGGATACCCGCGTGGCGGAACTTGCGGACGACGTCATCTACGTTCCAGAAACTGACGAATGCATGAGCCCGCTCGTCACATGCATTCCGCTTCAGTTACTCGCTTATCACATTGCTGTGATGCGGGGCTGCAATGTGGACCGTCCGAGGAACCTCGCCAAGAGCGTCACTGTGGAATAGCTCCGCGAGAAAAGTGCTTCGTCGCGCCGCGGCTGTCCTTCGTCACTCGTCACTGAGATGAAGAGGGCGCCGATGGCGGCGTCCCGGACGGCGAATCATAAAAGCGATTAGCGACCAGTAATTCACCACAGAAGAGGACGATGACCAGCACCAGCAGAACGGGATAAATCTCCTGCCCCAGGTCTGCAGTGTTGATGTGGTCCTTTAATCGCTCCAGGCTGTCCGCCATCTGATAGCGGCCTTTTCCGAGCCGGTCATCCAGATCGGACAACGTCATCCGGGTCAGGTCGCTTTCCGCCGGTTGAGGGTTGATACTGAACGCCCCGACAATCTCCCGGGTCTCTGCATCAGACACGTCATAATGACCGGGAGAATCGACATCCTTAAAGAGAAGCAGGGATTCATTCGCCGGGAGGAAATGCCTCGTCTGGCGAAGATCTGGCATTCTCAGAAGAAAGGACCGATCAACAGGCCGAGGTTCAACACGGACCATGGGAGTCTGCCCCGACAGAAACATGTGATCGACATTTCCGAAGCGGGAAACATACTCGGTGGCCTGTTCCACAAAGGCGAGAAACAACCACGCATCCAGCAGCGGACTCGGGAGATTATTCCATCGATCATTCGGGTTATCTGGGAGGCTGGCATCGGTGGTGAGCATCAGTGTTCGCCCTTTGCCATGGCTCCGTTCGATGAAGGCAGGCCATTGTTCGGTGTCCGTATAGGAAGCCAAAACCGTGGCCCCCTGTGCTGGGGTCACTTTCCAGAACCGGGTGACGTAGACAAGACTCTCGAACATCGAAAACGCCCCGTAACTTTCCAATCGCCGATAGACTGAAAAGAGGGGATGATTCCGCGATGGAATGGTGATGCTCCATTCCCCCAGCGGGTGCCAGGAATCAAGTGTCGCGGGAAGAAAGGACTGCGCCGAGGCACGGTTGTAGCTGGCTGCGGAAATCCGCGAGGACCCGAGAATGACGATCAGCCCGCCCCCGTCTTCGACATACTTTCCGAGCTGGAGCCACACCTCATCGGAGAGCTGCGGGCAGTTAATCAATGTGATATTGGGATACTTTGAAAGAGTCAGATTTCGCAGCTGGTCCACCCGTGCAAAAACCGGCTTGAACTTGTTCAACGAAACCCCACCCCGTTCATACGGAGCCAGTGCCGTCATCCATGCCTGTGCGACGTTCTCTTCGGGAGCGACAACCAGAATTTCGGGAGGGTTACTGACCTCCACGGTAAAATAGCGGGTGTTATCAAAGGCAAGCGGATCGGTCCCAATCAACCGGGCCTCTCCATGCAGCCAAGGTTGAGTCACCCCACTTAATAATGGGAAGGGGATCGAGGCAGGGAGATTCGCATCCAGCTTCGCTTCGACCTGTCCCTGCTTAAGGATTTCTCCCCCTTGCCCCTCCAGAAACAGTTCGATCCCCTGTTGCGGGAAGTCTTTCCCTTGTGATTGAGCACTCACCGAGACCATTAATTCTCCCCCTAGCGGAATACGCTGGCTGGAGAGATCGATCGAGGTAATGGCCCGATTCTCCCCCTGAGTCTGGCCGACATCGATCACATAGAGATTGACGTTCCTGTACTTCTCCAGATCCGCTAACAACAACGAACTTCCACTCGGGCGCCATGCCGATTTCGCGAGGTCCGTTAACAGGTAAATCCGTCTAATGTAACGATCCCGTTGATCCTGCTCGGCCTGTCCAGACAGATCCTCAATGATCCGTCGACGATCATCCGCCTGCGACTTCAACGCTTCCCGCAAACGATCTTCCATGGGAATCGCTGTGGGAACCAGACTGAGGGAATCAATCCGCGAGACGGCGGAATTCATCGTCGATTGAAACGGCATTGGCCGGTCACTTCCGGTATCACCGACCGCAATTCGACTCCCCGTTGGAAGTGTCTGGAGGTGGGCCTTGGCAATTGCCTTGGCCCGATCAAGCGAGTCCTCTCCCGCCTGCAGGTAGGACATGCTCAGGCTCGTGTCAAAAAGCATGACCCCCGCCACCGGGAGGTTCAGGTCGGCTGTCGCGGGGGGGCCTTCGATTTCACCAGCCACGCGCCGCTGGTAGGGCCATCCCACAAACAGCAGCACCGCCGCCAGAGTGGCCAGAGTGATGCGATTTCGGAGAGCACTCGTCTGTTCCTGCAACTGGTGGGACGAAACTGGACGTTTTTTGAGCCGCCCTTTCGCGACTAGAAATGTGGTCACTCCCCCCGCAACCAGAGCGAGAAAAATTCCCCATTCCCACGGAGTCAGGCTGTAGTTCGCGGGGGGAAGAGACGGCCGGGCCAGTGCAAAGACAATCAGGGCAATGGCCAGAATCCGCAGGAGCATCAATGCAACGTGACGCATCCGCAACCGACGGACGCTCTGCCGCTGAACCTGCTGGAGAAGGCGGAGGGCTGGAAAGACCAGCTTTTTGGGCTTCTGCCGCATCAGCAGGTGGAGCGCTACCGGAATCGCCGCCAGCATCAACCCCCACAGCAATGCCGAATTCAGAAACGTCATGGGGTCAACACAATCAGAAGCAGTGAAATACGGTGCAGCTCACATTACAGAATAATCAACACAGAATAAACAACTTCCTCGACAGACGACACTTTCCCGGAGGATCAGCTGTCGCCCTCACATGCGACCTGCATTTCATCAGACCGCGACGAATCGTCAATCAACTGCGGGCCTGTTTCATCATCGTCGCGAAGTCAAAACTTGCAACTCGAGTCCGATTGCCAACGCACTGGGCCGAGAGACGAGAGAGGTTCGGATGCGACGAAGTCGCTTTTCGTGCTGAACGCCGATAACGCACGTGACGATCTCCATTTTCCTGCACATTTGCCCCCTATCAACCGTTCCAGAACCGTTCCCAAATGAGACCGGCGCTGCTACGATCGCGACAGCGTGACTGTGCTTTCCATCCGGAGGAGACACTCACGCTGGAGATGGAATGACGCCGCCTCAAAGCCGAAACAGGTGCGGATTCATCTCTCCCGGCCACAATTGCAGCCCGAGGAGACGCTTATGGATTGCGCGCCGTCTGGATGGAGTAAGGATATTCACATGTTTCTCCGTGCCGCTTGTCTAGTGACTGCAGGGATGCTGCTGATGACTGCTGTGAGCCAAGGTGCCGACCCGAAGCCTGTGACCGAGGTGGAAGGGATTTCTGAATATGTTCTTGATAATGGAGTCCGGATTCTCCTCTTTCCGGACCCCTCCAAACCCCAGGTGACCGTAAACATGACGGTCTTCGTCGGCTCCCGTCACGAGGGGTATGGCGAAGCTGGGATGGCTCACCTGCTGGAGCACATGCTCTTCAAGGGAACTCCGACCCATCCCAATATTCCGAAGCTCCTCAAGGACCACGGAGCAGAGTTCAACGGAACGACCTGGCTGGACCGGACAAACTATTACGAAACACTTCCGGCGAGTCCGGAAAATCTCGAATTCGCGATCAAGCTGGAAGCAGACCGGATGGTCAACAGCTTCATCAAGCAGGAAGACCTCGATTATGAAATGTCGGTCGTCCGCAGCGAATTCGAACGGGGCGAAAATTCTCCCTCGTCCGTGCTCGGACAACGCATTATGTCCGCCGCCTTCGAGTGGCACAATTATGGTAAATCAACCATTGGAAACCGTGCCGATATCGAACGGGTTCCCGCCACAACACTGCGACGTTTCTATGAGAAGTACTATCAGCCGGACAATGTCATGGTCATTGTGGCTGGGGCCTTCGATCCGGAACTGGCACTGTCGCTTCTGAACAAGTATTTCGGAGCTATTCCCAAACCGGAACGAGTTCTTGAAGCGACCTATACCGAAGAACCGGCGCAGGACGGGGAACGGCTGGTCACACTCCGTCGAGTGGGGGACGTTGGTTTTGCTGGCACGCTCTATCACATTCCTGCCGGGGCACATCCTGATTACGTTTCCATTGATGTCCTCGAGCATATTTTGACGTCGTCCCCCTCCGGGCGGCTCTACAAGGCTCTTGTTGAAACCAAGCTGGCCTCAAGCATCTCCGGAGCAGCCTATTCCCTTCACGATCCCGGCGTCCTTCGATTCATGGCGGCATGCAGCCCCGGTGTCGATCCGAAAGATGTTCTTTCCAAGATGATTGAAGTCGTGGAAGGAATTGGAGAAGAAGGGGTCACCGAAGAAGAAGTGGATCGCGCCAAACGTTATTGGCTGAAGATCTGGGAGATGTCGCTGGCAGACAGCAGCCGACTGGCGATTCAATTGAGTGAGTGGGCCTCGCAAGGGGACTGGCGCCTGATGTTCATCTACCGGGACCGACTGGAACAGGTCACCCCGGAAAGTGTCGACGCGGTTGCGAAAAAATACCTTCAGCGAAACAACCGGACTGCTGGCGTGTTCATTCCGACCCAGCAGGCGGAGCGGGTCAACATCCCGGCGACGCCTGATCTCGCGGAAATGATCGGCGACTACAAGGGACGCGAATCCGTCGCGATGGGAGAAGCGTTTGACGTCTCTCCGGAAAACATCGAACAGCGAACCACACGGGTGGTCCTCCCCAGCGGAGTCAAGGCGGCCTTCCTCCCCAAGAAGAATCGTGGCGAATCCGTCGTTGTTCGCCTGAACCTTCGCTACGGAACAGCGGAATCGCTCGCCGGCCTGAAGTCTGCCTGCGAAGTCCTTCCTGCACTGATGATGCGAGGGACGAAGACGTTAGACCGGCAGCAGATTCAGGACATTCTGGACGAGAACAAGGCTCACATCACTCCGGAAGGCTCTCCGGGAGAAGTGACCTTCGAACTCGAAACCCGCAGGGAACATCTCGCAGCGAGCCTCGACCTGCTTGGCAAGATTCTGCGAGAAGCCAGCTTGCCGGAAGATGAGCTGGAAATCATCCGTAACAAGCGTCTCACGGACTGCGAACAGAAACTGACCGATCCCACTGAACTGGCTCGTGTGGCAGTTTCCCGCGCCATCGGGGGGACGTATCCGAGGAACGATGTCCGGTATGTCGCCACTGTGGAAGAACAGATTGAGGACTGGAAAGACCTCAAGCGCGAGCAGCTGGTTGATCTCTACACTAATTACCTCAACGGGACAGTTGGCGAGGTTGCCGTTGTCGGGGATTTCGACATCGACGAGATTCGTCCGATTCTTGAGAAGAGTCTGGACAACTGGAAGGTCTCCAAGCCATTCGCTCACATTCCGCGAAGCGGCGATGTGAAGATCGCTCCATTGCACACAGTGATCAACACGCCGGATAAAGAGAACGCAACCTATCTGGCGGGGACAGTCTTCCCAATGGATGACATGAACCCGGATTACCCGGCTTTGCTGATCGGGAACTTCGTTTACGGAAGCAGCGGTCTCTCATCCCGACTTGGCGACCGGGTGCGTCAGAAGGAAGGACTGTCATACGGCGTCGGCTCATACATTCGCCCGTCGAGCCTGGATGAGCGGACAACCTTCCTGACCTACGCGATTGCGAATCCGTCGAACATGTCCAAGGTCGAATCCGCTATTCGCGAGGAACTGGATCGACTCCTGAACGAGGGAATTACCGAAGAGGAACTGAAGGCTGCCCAGCGGGGCTATCTGGAAAGCCAGATCGTTGGCCGTTCGGATGATAAACAGATCGCCGCTCTTCTCACGGCAACGTCGTATCTCGGCCGTACGATGGAATATTACGCCAACCGGGAGAAGGAAGTCAGCGAGCTGGGCACCGCTCAGGTGAATGCAGCTCTGAAGAAGTGGATCCATCCTGATCGCATCGCTGTCGTGGTCGCGGGCGATTTCAACAGGGATAAAAAAGACCAGACCGACGATGCAGAAAAGAAAGCTGACAAAAAGATGTCTTCTCCAGAAGCAGGGAAAGAAGAGTTCAAGCAGACCGCTTCCGGCCTGAAATACCGGATTATCAAGGAAGGGACCGGGAAGCAGCCAACAGCGGACAGCACGGTCACCTGCCATTACCGCGGTTGGCTGGATAATGGAAAAGAGTTTGACAGCTCTCTGAAAGGTGATCCGATTTCATTCCCGCTTCGTGGAGTGATTCCGGGATGGACTGAAGGGCTGCAGCTCATCAAGGAGGGGGGCAAGATCGAACTGGAGATCCCCAGCAACCTCGGTTACGGCGATCGGGGTTTCCCGCCCGTCATTCCTCCACGGTCGACCCTGCATTTCGAAGTTGAACTGCTGCAGGTGAAATAAGTGAATTGTGCTTCCGAGCACAGAAACAGATGTTGGCTGAACGGGGGCTTCCACCGAAGCCCCCATCCTCAGACACAGCTTCAAGTCAACCACGGGTCTTTCTGATCCGTCCGTAATTGATCTTTCCGTTCCCTTGGCTCGCAAGGATGTTCTTTCGTCATCTCTGACATGGTGAACATCGATTCCACGCAATTGCAGAAGGTTTCGGCTTGTCACCGTTCCCCTTGTCCTGACACTCATCGACAACCATGAAACTGAAACTCACCTTGGCATTGGCCGTTCTTCTTGGGCAAGGTTGCGTCACCGGGCCAGATGAAGTTGCTGCAGAGAAAAACAAGCTCAAGTCGCAAGACCCCATTCCCGTCGTTCAGGATGAGTCTCCCGAGATGACCGCCGATGCCAGCGACGCTGTGGTCCCCGCAGGAGGGGAGAGTGAGGCGGGAGAATCCGGATTCAAACGAACCGCCACCGGGCTCGGATACAAGATCATCCGCCCCGGAACAGGAAAACGCCCCAACGGACGGTCGACAGTCACTTGTCATTACAAGGGATGGCTGGATGATGGGACTGTCTTTGACAGCAGCATCGGGAAAGATCCCATCTCCTTCCCTTTGGATGGGGTGATTGCAGGTTGGACAGAAGGATTGCAGCTCATCAAGGAAGGGGGGAAAATTGAACTCGACATCCCCAGTAAGCTGGGATATGGGGCACGGGGGGCTCCCGGAGCCATTCCTCCCAATGCCCGTCTTCACTTTGAAATTGAACTGATCAAGGTCCGCTAGTTCCAGTGTTCTCTGCGGTGACCCCGAGATTCCCGTCACCGCACCTGTCCCCGCCATGCCTGCCAACCTGACTCCTCAGTATCGACGCGCCGAGGAGAAGTATCGTCGGTCGCAGACTCCACAGGCCCGGGTGGAATGTCTTCAGGAGATGCTCCGGCTGATCCCCAAACATAAGGGGACCGACAGGCTGCAGGGAGAGCTACGGGCCCGACTCAAGGAAGCCCGGGAAGAATTACTGTCGGAAGGGGCAGGGGCCTCGTCGGGGCGAAGTTTTCGGATTGCCCGTCAGGGGGCAGGAACTGCAGTCCTCATCGGAGCCCCCAATGCCGGCAAGAGTCGATTGCTGTCGGTATTGACGGGAGCGAATCCCGAAGTTGCTCCATATCCTTATACGACGCGAGAGCCGCAGGCGGGGATGATGCCGTGGGAGGATGTGCGTGTTCAATTGATCGACACCCCTCCAATTGCCCCGCATCATGTGGAGCCGTGGCTGATCAGTCTCCTGCGGAGTGCGGATCTCGCAGTCCTTTGCTTCAACGGCAGTGACGACGATGCCCCCGACGGGACCCGTGCGGTCATCGATGAACTCCGACACCGGAAAGTGATTCTCTCTGATGTCAGCGGGTTCGACGAAGACAACTTCAGCATCGTACACATCAAGACAATACTGGCAGTGACCCATTCCACCGATCTCGATGTATCGCTTCGAGTGGAGATGCTGACTTCGTCCAGCAACGTCCCACTTCCTTTCCCCGTCCTGCCTGTGGAACTGGAAACCGGCGAGGGGGTGGATTCGCTGCGGACCAGTATTGGGACATCATTACCGATCATGAGGATCTATACTCGTAAACCGGGTCAGGAGAGAGATCCCGCCCCGATCGTTCTCCCAGTGGGGGGATGTGTCGAGGATCTCGCGGAGAAAATTCACCATGATCTGGCCAGACAACTCAAGCAGGCCAAAGTCTGGAGTAGAAATGCCACGATGCCCCGAACGGTCTCACGCGACTGTGAATTAAGCGATGGTGACCTTGTTGAGTTGTATTGCTGAGATCATCCCCGCCCCCCGACATCAGCCCCCAACGGATTGCAGTTCCCATTGATCCGAAGAACCAGTCCCTGCATTTCCGGTCAGAAACGAAATAACAACGGCGCAAACAGAACGAGCCAGATCATATGAGAAAGATTGGAGTCATTACGTCCGGAGCCCACGCCGAGCGGTTTCATCGATATCTCGAGTCCCGAGGAATACAGAATCGCATCGATGAGCAGAGCGGGAACTGGGAAGTCTGGGTGTACGATGAAGAGAAGATTCCCGATGCCAAACAGGAACTGGCTGATTTTCAGTCGTCTCCGGATGCCAAACAGTATTCCGTTGCGCCTCCCCCCAGGCCAGCTGCAACACCGGTTGTTAAAACCGCACCACGCCGTCCCATCTCCCGGGGATCAGACCGGCCTGCTGTGACAACGATCATCCTCATGCTCATGATCGTTGTCACCCTGGGAACAGATTTCGGCGAAAATCAGGAACGGACAAGTGCACTTCTGTTTTCCCCTCCCGCACACAACCGGGACTGGACACCGATTCTGCAGGGAGAATACTGGCGTCTGATCACTCCCATTTTCCTGCACATGAGCATCATTCACATCCTGTTCAATGGTTACATGTTCTGGATGCTTGGGGGTGTGATCGAGCAGGTCAAAGGGAGCCGGACGTTACTGATGCTGGTTCTGTCGATTGGAGTCCTATCGAACATTGTCCAGTTCCTCACGGCAGGCGGGCAGTTCGGGGGGATGTCGGGTGTCGTCTATGGCCTGTTTGGCTACATCTGGATGCGTGCCCGTTTTCTCCCGGAGGATGGGTTTTACATGCCTCGGGAAATTGTAATTCAGCTGGTCGTCTGGGCTTTTATCTGCCTGATGCTGGATCAGATCGCAAACGGAGCACACTTCGGGGGCCTGATCGTCGGAATGGCTATCGGTGCGTTCCCCCGTCTTTGGCGCCGATCGATTTCCTGATTTTTCATTTCGACATTCCGATCACCGAACTGATTCCATCCCGTATTCAAGGTCGTATTCTCAGATGGAGTGCCTCGGATGAAATCTTTGTGCCGAAATCTGTTGGCCAGCCTTCTTCTGTTGATCGGAACTGTCGGAACAGCCTATTGCCAGGAGCCGGACGACAAAACACTCCTGATCCGCCAACTCCCGCGTGACAATCTGTTGCTGTTTCAGGACGAGCAGGGGACCCAATCCCCTGTCAGGTCGCTGGAAGACTGGTCGCGGCGAAGAAACAGCATCCTCCGCGGGATGCAATCGGTCATGGGGGACCTTCCGGGCTCCGAGAAGACGTGTGAACTGGATGTTGCCGTGGAGGAAGAGACCGATTGTGGCTCTTTTGTGCGGCAATCGATTTCCTATCAGTCCGAGCTGGGTTCCCGAACCCCTGCGTACCTGCTGACTCCGAAATCGGCATTGTCTTCAGAGACATCCGGGAACAAACCGCCGCGTCATCCCGCAGTATTGTGTCTGCATCCAACTCATGTGCGGGGCCCCGATGGAATCGTCGGACGCATTCCCAATGTTGACAACCAGTACGGAAGAGAGCTGGCAGAGAGAGGTTATGTCGTCATCGCTCCGAACTATCCTCATCTCGGAAAATACCAG
>Ga0065721_10050570_pt1 | contig 19210 bp, 18 predicted proteins | sample Mesricmetagenome_FD_59108 | JGI IMG/M metagenome (GOLD analysis project Ga0065721, IMG submission 59108) | Mesophilic microbial community from rice straw/compost enrichment Sample: eDNA_1 v2 (version 2) | ecosystem: Engineered > Solid waste > Grass > Composting > Bioreactor | place: USA: Davis... | reverse complement strand
TGGAGCGCAGCAGGGCACGGGGGCGCGTGGCGAGCAATACCTTGACGGCTTTGACCGCAGCCATACCCTCGCCGCACCGGAATTGCTTGACCCTCCCACCCACAAATTCTGCTATAGAGCCATGATTTCATCCAGGCGCGATTTCCAAAGCTGGAGAGCCAATCGCAGGCGACAATTGCGGCACAACGGGATTCAATCGAACGTGCCGATCAGCCTCTGAAGCGCCACTATTGGCGCAAGGCAGTTTTGCCAAAAGCAAAAGTATTTCATCCGACCTACTACAGTTTGACCGGCGGCATGAATTACTCGGACATAAAATGTCTGGTTGTATCGTTCGCTCGCTGGTTAAGGACTCTCTGAGAAACATGATTGGAGAGAGAATGATGAATCTCGGACCAGCGCTCATCCGAAGATCGGAACGCTACGCCACCGCTGCGAAAAAATCGGTGGTGCGCGGGCTCTATCATCTGCCAATTCTCTCGAGTTCCGATCCGTCGAAAAAGGTCGTCACGCTCAAGGACTGCACTGAATTTCGCGAACAATTTCCGCCGAATGCGAATGACAATCAGATCGACTGGCGGATTACCGTTCGTCCACAGGAGAAGCTTTCCCGGAAATCCTCGATCTCGCTCGATGCTGCCGAGGCCAGGCGATTCGACGAAGGGACCGCACGGTTTCAGGGCGGTTACGAACAGACGCTTCCGGAAGTTTCAGTGGCTTGTTTCCATCAGGCGTCACTTTTCAGCCCAAGCCTGCTGCTCCTCAACCGCTCACAATCGATCGTTTTCGAATCGGCTCTTTCCAAGCAGGAGGTTTTGGAGCAAAGCGGAATTCTCACGACGCTTTTTCGCGGAACTCCGGAGGCTGTTCCCGGCGACGCCTGCCTGCTCGCAAGTCCATGGTCGTCGAGCTTCTATTATCACTGGCTGATCGATGCCCTGCCCCGCCTTGAAATCATTGAGAAGTTTTCCCAACTGGAATCCGTCCCGCTGGTCGTCTGCAAGGAACTGAGGTCTTTTCATCGGGATACCCTGCGGCTGGCCGGAGTGAATGAGCACAGGCTCCACCGTTTCAACGAACGATTCAGCCGCTTCGATCGGCTCTACTTTCCCGACGTTCCAAGTCCGACCGGAAATATTTCACCCCATGCAGTTGAGTGGCTGCGTTCGCGTTTCCTGAAAAGCGAGCCGGGTTCCGGAGATCGCCTGATCTACATTTCGCGCAAGGACGCAATGAAACGAAAGCTGCTCAACGAGGATGAAATCATTGGCTTTCTGCAGCAGAAAGGTTTCGAAATCGTCTGTCCTGGAACGCTTCCGTTCTCGGAACAGGTCGAAATGTTCCGCCGGGCACGCGTGGTCATTGGCCCTCACGGCGCGGGTTTCACCAACATGGCCTTTGCTCCGCGGGATGCGACGATGATCGAATTCTTTGGAGACAATTACATCAACGGCTGTTTCTGGACGCTGGCAAACGTGCTGGGACAACGACACGCCTTTGTCAGTGCGCCGACCGAGACGCTCAATTTCTCGATCCCGGTGAACCGCTGCGCGGAGATTCTCGAAAAAGCATGCAACCTGTGACATCAGCGACTTTGAATCCAGCTTCAGAAAACCCAGGTCCGCCGACACAACTCGCGGAACACATCACCCGCGGAATGAAGGAAGGCGAAATTGAAGGTGCCATTCTCCTGACGCCTGCGGACGGCAAAGTGGTTCGCCGGCTCATTTACCTCGATAACTACGGCGGACGTTCCATGTGGGCGAAGATCAAGGGCGGTGACATGCCGCCACATCATCTTCGTGGATGTCTCGAGCTGGTTCGAATGGGGTATGAGGTGGCGCTGGTGGAGCCGCTGCCGGACTTCTATTTCCATCGGAAAGCAATTCCTCACGATCTCAGGCTTCTGCCACTGATTCGAAAGTGGCTGGGACCGGACGGAATCATTTTCTGCGGCCACAACGTCCTCTACTGGCTGCTGCCCCTCAAGAAGCTGGGATTGATCAAATGCAAGATCGTTTCCCATCTCTGGGCAAGAGAGCCTCTGAACTTCGCGAAGTCACACGACGGCATCATCGCATTGACGCCCGCGGGCGAAGAACAGGCGAAGAAACTCGCTCCCAATGTGCCGGTGGTGCAACCTGGCTGGGGCGCGGACTTGAGCATCTTCCCGAGGCTGCCCTACGACCCGCAGGCATTCTTCTCGTGCGGAATCGCCCTTCGCGATTTCGAAACCCTCAGCCTCGCCGCCGCAAAATGCAGTCATCCGGTGAAAGTCGTTACGCCCGGTGACATTGAAGGCGTATCGTGGTCGTCGAACGTCGAAGCGATCAACAGCGGCAAAGGCTGGAACTTCGAGAAGAAGCGGTTGAGCTATCAGGAACTCCTGCACAATTACTATTCGAAGAGCACCGCCTCCCTTCTCATCCTGAAGAAAGATCCGATCGAATATACCGCGATTGGATTTACAGAAGTGATTGAAGCCCTGGCCATGGGACGGCCGGTGATCATGACCCGCACCGGTGCATTGCCGACGGAAGTTGATGTGGAAAAGGAAGGCTGCGGGCTGTTTGTTCCACCAGAAGATCCTGACGCCCTGGCCGCAGCAATGACTCGAATCGCAACCGACAAAGCGCTGGCTCAACAGATGGCAATCCGGGCGCGTGAACTGGCGGAACGCTATTACAACATCGAGCGTTACAGCCGCGACCTGCACACGTTTTTCCAAACCTTGTAAGCACCGAATTGTTTCAAGCAGTCACTCTTCCCATGAATTCACCTCTCACTGAAGGCATCACCGTTGACAAGCAGGGCGTCATGACGATTCTGCGCCCAGCGAATATCCGACCGAAACGTCGGGTGCTTTATCTCAATTCCTACGGAATGGCACAGGCGTGGCGGATGTGGTTGGAAGGCGAGTATCCCGGACATCATCTGCTCGGTTGTCTTGAACTCGTTCGCATGGGTTACGAAGTCGCCATGCCTGAGGAAATGGACAAAAGCGGCCGGTTCTTCAACTACCAGCGGCAGGATCGGGCACATCTCGGGTTCATGCGAAGCTGGCTCGGGCGCGATGGAATCCTTTACAGCGGTCACTCCATTCTGTTCTGGGGTCCTCTAATGAAAACGCTAGGACTGCTCCGTTGTCCGATTGTCACTCTCTTCTATGCCCGCGATGAAAATCCGCGGTTCACCGGAGCTTACAATGGCATCATCGCCATGACACCGGCAGCGGAAGAACGCGCGCGCAGCATCGCGCCCAAAGCGAAAATCCTGCATGCAGGCTGGGGCGTCGATTTACCCTTCTTCCCTGTTCTCGATTATTCGCCCAAATGGTTTCTCTCGTGCGGAAAATCACGCCGCGACAACGAAACTCTCGCGGCAGCGGCAGCAAAATTTTCCCCGCCAATCCGCCTGGTTAATCCTGATCTTCCCGCAGGAATCAAACTGCCACCGAATGTCGAGGTTTATAAAAAACCCGGTGACTGGAAAGCAGTGACCTTCAAGGAACTCATCCACGAGCACTATGCCAACTGCCTGGCAAACCTGATTCTTCCCCAGCCCGACCCGAGAGAACGCTGGGCCTCCGGCTACACGCAGTTGCTGGAAGCGATGGCTTTGGCGCGGCCGGTGATCGTGACAAAGACCGGCGCCATTCCCGGCGAGATCGATGTTGAGAAAGAAGGCTGCGGTCTGTTTGTTCCACCCGGAGATGCGGATGCCCTCGCCCAGGCGATGAAAACCATTTCGGATAATCCGGCAGCTGCGGCAGAGATGGGAAGAAAAGGCCGGAAATTGATCGAAGAGCGCTACGACATCGTCAAGTTCGCCGAGAAACTCGACGCGATGTTCGATTCCTTCTGATCTCGGTTGTCCTTTGTCTATGCGTCCGAAAACAGTCTTCGTCAGCGGCTGCTTTGACATGTTGCACAGCGGGCACGTGGCGTTTCTTCAAAAGGCCGCGACCTATGGAGACCTCCATGTCGCTCTCGGCTCGGATGCCACGATCAAACAGCTGAAGGGACGCTATCCGGTCAATACGCAGGCTGAACGCAAATACATGATCGAAGCATTGAAGTGCGTGAAATCCGCGTTCGTGAGCCGCGGATCAGGCATCATGGATTTCGTGGACGATCTCAAGGCGATGAAGCCGGACGTTTTCGTCGTGAACAATGACGGGCACACCCCTGCGAAGGAACAGCTCTGTTCCGAACTCGGGATTGAATATGTGGTGCTTCCGCGCGTTCCATTTGAAAACCTACCGCCCCGGTCCACCACAAGTCTGCGCAAAGAATGTCTGATTCCATACCGGCTCGATCTTGCCGGCGGCTGGCTGGATCAACCCTTTGTTTCCAAATTTGCGTCTGGCCCGGTGCTGACCATTTCGATCGAACCGAATCTGGAGTTCAACGAACGCAGCGGCATGGCATCGAGCACGCGTCGGCGCGCCATCGAGATCTGGCAGACCGATATTCCCGAGGGCGACCGGGAGAAGCTGGCCCGCATTCTTTTCGCCTACGAAAACCCACCCGGTACAAGCGAGTTTTCGGGTTCGCAAGATGCCCTGGGTATTGTTCTTCCCGGACTCAACCGGCTTGATTACGAAGGAGACTATTGGCCCGCCCGGATCAGTTCGGATGTGAACGAAGAGACCTTGAAATGGCTTGAAGAATGTCTTCATCTGATTTCGCTCGGCCCCAGGCAGGGCGATTACCAAGTACTCGCCGACACGCGAATATCAAAGGAAGGAGCGAGTGCACTGGCTGCAGCCGCTGATCAGTGCTGGATCGCGATCCAGAAACGGAATGTTGAAGAATTCGGAAAAGCTTTCCGAAACTCCTTCGAAGCCCAGATCGCGATGTTCCCGCGCATGGTGACGGACGAGATACTCTCGTTCATTGAATCCAATAAAAACTCCGCGTTGGGATGGAAGCTGTCAGGCGCCGGCGGTGGCGGTTACCTGGTTTTGGTGAGTGAAAACGAAATTCCGGGATCCACGAAAATCCGGATTCGTCGCGGCAACCTGTAGATCGATCCGTCCGCGCCAGGTTTATCAAAACACCAAGGCACGCGTCCCTCTGTGGCACCCGACTCGTTTCTGCTTTTTACTTTCGGCTTTCCGTTTTGATTTTTTAGATGCGCATCCTCTACATCACGTCGTGCTGGCCGCACGGTGAATCGTTCGGCGGACAGCTCCGCGTTCTGAACATCGGCCGCGCACTGAAGGCGATCGGCGATGTGACGGTGATGGTCGTTAGTTCCGATACCGCCTCCGAACGCAACCGCGCGCAGACCGCAACGGAGTTCGCCGTTCTCGAACCGCCAAGGCTGGAGATCGTTCGCAACTCGGATCTGCGGGACCGGCTTCGCTGGGCCTTGGATACCCGGTTCCTCAACGTTCATGGCTGTCAGGCCCGGCCGGAAGATCAACAACGCATCGCCGCATTAACCTCTGACTTCGACCTGACCTGGGTGCACCATTCCCGCACGCCGAACATTTTGAATCGCTGGCACTGGCCGAAGTCGGTTCTCGATCTCGATGACATTCCGAGCACGTATCAACACAGCATCTGGCAGAACGGCGTGGAATGGAAAACGAAGTGGAAGGCGCGCGCCCAGATGACGCTTTTGAAGCGGCGCGAACGCCGTTTGCTGCAACGGTTCTCCGTTCTCTCCGTGTGCAGCAAGATCGACCGTGAATATCTCGGCGGCGGCCCGCGAATTCATGTCATCCCAAATGGATTCGAACGCCCCACCACCCTGCCCGTCCGCAAGCGCACGGAAGTTCCCAGGATCGGGTTCATCGGCCTCTACAGCTATGCACCGAATCTCGAGGGCGTTCGCTGGTTCGTCGATCGTTGCTGGCCCGACATCAAAAAGCAGATTCCCGATGTGCGACTCCGGCTGGTCGGCAAGGAAACAGACGGCCCATTGAAACCGGCCGGCCCGGACATCGATGCGCTCGGCTGGGTCGCCGATCCGGCTGCTGAAATTGCAACCTGGTCGGCCATGATCATTCCGATCCGACACGGCGCCGGCACGCGAATCAAAATTGCCGACGCGTTCAGCCGGAAATGTCCGACAGTGTCCACGCGACTGGGTGCCTACGGTTATGATGTCGAGAACGGGCGCGAACTCTTGCTCGCTGATTCACCGAAAGAATTCACCGATGCGTGCCTCTCGCTGATCCGCGATCCTGTGCGCGCCGACGAAATGGCTGATCGTGCCTACGGAGCGTTTCTTCAAAACTGGACCTGGGAAGCCATTGCACCGCGGGTCTGGAAGGCGGCGGAGACGGCCGTGGGAAAGTAGAAAGCGGAAATTGCGAAAGCTGAAAACTGAAATGCTGAAACGCTGAGAGGCTGAAATGCTTCGCAACCTTTCGCAAAGCTTTGAATGCTGAAAGCTCCAGTCCGGTCGTGCGGCGAAAATGGGTTGGCTTGTTGAGCCATCAACCACGCTGGGGTTTGTCACGACGCGGCTGGCTGGTGTTGCTCCTGTCAGGTCTCGTTCTCGTTGCCGTTCTCGTGTTTGGAACGCATCCGTTCCTGGCAGTGACGCATCGTGAAGAAACAGACGTTCTCGTGGTTGAAGGCTGGGTTCATGACTATGCGATCCGGGCTGGCGCCGACGAGTTTCGACAAGGCAATTACCGGATCGTTTACACGACCGGTGGGCCGGTTGCCGGACTGGGCGGTTACTTGAATGATTACAGCACGTCCGCAAGAATCGGCGCGGGGCGGCTTCGCGACTCTGGCGTTCCGGCTGAGCAGGTTCAAATGGTCCCGAGCAAGGTTTCTGGACGCGACCGCACTTACAGTTCAGCCGTGGCCTTGCGGGTCTGGTTCGAAGAAAACAAAGTGCATCCCAAAGCCATCAACGTCGTCACGGCAGACATGCACGCAAGGCGTACGTGGTTGTTGTTTCAAAAGGCGTTGGGTGATGACATCAAGGTCGGGATCATTGCGATTCCAAATCCTGACTACGATGCCAGCCGTTGGTGGCGTTATTCGGAAGGCGTTCGTGAAATGATTGGGGAATCGATCGCCTACATTTACGCGAAGTTCTTCTTCTGGCCGAAGACTGAAGGGAAAGCAGAAAGCAGAAACCTGAAAGCAGAAAACCGAAGTTGAAATATAAACCACAGGTCGGTTGAAAAGCCCAGTCAACTGACGAAGCGACAAATGCAGTTACACAGCATTGAGACGATTATTCGAGCTCTGCACCAGGAAAAGGTCGAATTCCTTATCGTAGGAGGATTGGCCGTCAACGCCCACGGTTATCAACGATCAACAGCAGACGTTGACCTTGTTGTCGGACTCGAACCCGAAAACGTATTGCGCGGGTTCCGCGCCCTTCGAAATGCGGGCTATCAGTTTTCCCTCCCGATTACCCCTGAACAGTTTGCGGATCCCGAACAGCGCCAGCGCTGGATGCACGAAAAGAACATGGTTGTTCTGAAGCTATGGAGCGAACAGCATCGCAGCACACCGATCGACATATTTGTTTATGAACCTTTCGACTTCCGTAGAGAATACGAGTCCGCCGTCTGGCTCGAGCTCGAACCCGGATTACGAATTCCGTTCATCAGACTTGAAACCTTGATGATCATGAAGCAAGCGACGGGACGCACACAGGACCAGGCCGACGTCGAGGCTCTCGCGGAAATTCAAAGAATGCGCCAGAGTAACTCCCATGAACTCCGATGATATTTCAAAGCATCCGGGCTGGAATGACTGCACATTCGACGGGGCGCGTCGGCAGATTCTGCTGCTGGGCATGAAGACGTCGTTGCGTGAAAAGATCCTCTGGCTCGAACAAATGCAGGAGCTCGGAGAAAAACTCAAAGAGGCGGCGGTCAGGAGAGACATGGGAATGGCGAAACAGGGACGTGGATCGAACGATTGAATACGGCCTTCACCCAGCCCGAGGTTGGAGCGCCAACCTGAGTTGCACATGACGCAGACAAGGGAAAGGCCAGCTAAAAACCTCCTCTTCCCAACCCACTCCTCCGGCATTCGCTCGGAAGAGGGAGATGCGAGCGTCACGCTTCGGCTGAATGCTTCATTGATTTCGCTGCGCGAGTTCAGTTGCGTCCCAAACACAGCGAATTCGGAAATGGATTTTGCCTTGACTGAATTTTGAAGCTTTCGAATTCTCCGCGAACCTGAAACGTTTCCGAGTATCCAGCAAAAGGTGCTGAGATAGGGATCGGAAAACGGATTCAGCTTCAAAGGGAGTTATGAAATACAAGATCAAGGGTATCACAATGGCGGTTCTTGTTTCATCGGGGATAGGTTCAAGCATCACAACCTCCGAGGCTGCATTGATCACATACAGCTTCACAGGTTCATCAGGAAACGAAGCGAGCCTCGCGCCGGATTCACAAACAGCGCATCTGACCGCTTCAAACATCACGCGCGGATCCGGACTGAACACAGCCAGTGGAGCTGGAACATTCGCCGCATCGGGATGGACGCTCGGTAACAGTCCGGATGCAAATGATTACTTCAGCTTCACGCTCACACCGGAATCGGGCTATGTGCTGTCGCTGACTCAACTCATCCTTGATGAGCGACGCTCGCTCACGGGAATTCGGGAATGGTCAGTTCGCTCGAGCCTGGATGGATTTTCGAGCGACCTTGCGACGTTCGCCGTTCCGGACAACGATGCCACCCGCACCGGGCAGACGATCAGCCTGAGCGCGGCATTGTTCGGTCAACTGGACACCCCGATCGAGTTCAGGATTTACGGTTACAGTTCGGAACAGTCGGGCGGAACCTGGCGCATCGACAATCTGATGGTGGACGGTTCCGTCACGGCATCCACGACCGCCGCAACCGTGCCAGACTCCCTCCCCTTCGCGTTTACTGGCGGAATTCTCGCCACAACGCTGTTCGGTGGCGGATGTCTGAGAAAGCGACTCGCAAGCTGATCGAAAGCGTCTTGTCAGACATTCCGGCGGGAAAATGGTTCCGCCGTTTCAATCGCCAATTCATCGCCGGTTTGTGGGATGAAAAGTCCTGCAAACCGGCGTCTGGTGAGTTCTAGGTTTTAAGTTTTAAGTTTTGAGTTTCGTGTTTCGTGTTTCGTGTTTTGAGTCACGTCCTCACGATTCACTCGTCACGTCCTCACTCATTACGCATTCACGTATTCACGCATCCACGCATCATCCAATTGAACTGAAACTATGCAACCCACACTAAATGAACCTAAACAAGCGGCGCCGGGCTCAAACACACCCAGTTCGACGCACGCCATTACAAACATCGGCATTGTCGGGCTCGGCTATGTCGGACTTCCACTCTCTCTGCAGTTCGCCCGGTCAGGCGTGACCGTGCTCGGACTCGACATCGATCCATCCAAGGTCGATGCATTGAACAAGGGCCAGAGCTACATCAAGCACATCGAGCCCGCAGCCATCGCCGATGCACTCGAAAAGAAGAAGTTTTCCGCAACGACAGATTTCAGCCGTGTGCGCGAACTGGATGCCGTGATCATTTGTGTGCCGACTCCCCTGAACAAGAACCGCGAGCCCGATATTTCCTACATTCTCGCCACCGGCAAGGCGATCGCGCCGCACCTGAAGAAAGGCGCACTCGTCGTGCTCGAATCCACGACGTATCCCGGAACCACCGACGAAGATCTTCGCGAAGTGCTTGAGAAGGAATCGGGGTTGAAGGCAGGAACCGATTTTCACCTGGCGTTCTCGCCCGAGCGCGAAGACCCGGGCAATCCGGACAGCAAGGTCGCCAGCATTCCGAAGGTGGTGGGCGGTTACACGCCCGTTTGCCTTGAGAAAGCCACGGCGCTTTATTCCCAGGCGATCAAAACACTCGTGCCTGTTTCCTCATGCCGCGCGGCCGAGGCAACGAAGCTTCTGGAGAACACGTTCCGCGGCGTCAACATCGCGCTCGTGAACGAACTCAAGATCGTTTACACCGCAATGGGCATCGATGTGTGGGAGGTCATCAATGCAGCCAAGACAAAACCATTCGGATTCATGGCGTTTTATCCCGGACCCGGACTGGGCGGACATTGCATTCCGATCGATCCGTTCTATCTCACATGGAAGGCGCGCGAGTACGGCCAGCACACGCGGTTCATCGAGCTCGCCGGCGAAATCAACACTGCGATGCCGGAATACGTCGTGCATCGGGTCTCAGAAGCGCTGAATGAGAAAACCCGATCCATCAAGGGCAGCCGGATCCTGGTCGTCGGACTCGCGTATAAATCGGACGTGGACGACGAACGCGAATCGCCGAGTTATGTGCTGATGGAGATGTTGAAGGCGCGCGGCGCTCACGTGGAATATTACGATCCGTATGTTCCGGTGATTCGTCCGACGCGGGAACACGCGCATTGGACCGGGACGAAGTCGGTGGCGTGGAACAAGGAAACAATCACCAACTTCGACCTCGCGCTCATTTCCACCAAGCACAGCATTGTGAACTACCAAGAGCTGGCGCAGTGGTCGAAGATCATTGTGGATACGCGCAATGCAATGTCCGGGATTTCGACCGGCGAATGCAAGGTGTGGAAGGCGTGAGCGAATGTGTGGGAATGCGGGAGAATGTATGATTTACGATTGATGATTTACGATTTGCGGAAGTCTTAATCGTGAATTTCGGTGCGGCCGGGCGGAACATGAAACCGTCCGGTCGCGGATCAATCGGAAAGCGGGAAGTTTGATAGTTGATGGCTGTGGGAAATAGCCGATAGCCGATAGCCAATAGCCGATCACGCATTCACGCATCACGCATCACGCATTCACGTTTCAGATTTCAGCTTTCCGCTCTCAGCTTTTCAGTTTCTCCGTTTTTCCGTTTTTCCGTTTCCGCTTTTCCACTCTCTGCTTTTGCCATTTATGATCCTGATCCTTGGAGCCACCGGGTATCTTGGCCAGGCTTTCGTTGCTGAGCTTCGAAAGCGCGGTCACGAGTTTGTTTCCCTGAGCCGCCAGACGCTGGACTACACGCGCTTCGATCTCTTGTTCGGCTACGTGCGAAGCCACAGGCCGAAGCTGATCATCAACGCCGCGGGTTTCACCGGACGGCCGGATATCAGCGCCTGCGAGATCGCCCGTGCGGACACCGTGACAGCGAACACACTGCTGCCGCAGACCGTCGCGCGCGTCAGTTACCTGACGAAAACGCCCTGGGCTCACATTTCATCCAGTTCGATCTTCTCCGGTGCAAAGACCGCCCAGAACGGCGGATTTGCTGCCGCGCGCGATCTCAGCGCCGACCAGTTGGAAAGCCCGACCGGCGCTCAACCGGGAGCGATCCTCGGATTCACGGAAACGGACCGTCCCAATTGCACCTTCAACGAAGGCCCCTGCAGTTTTTACTCCGGCTCGAAAGCCCTTGCTGAAGAATCACTTCACTGGCGGGACGAGTGCTATGTCTGGCGGCCTGGACCGATGTTTGATGAGTCGGATCATCCGCGAAACCTGCTTGTGCAGATTTCCAATGGTTCCCCCCTGGAGCTTGGGCTCGGTTCGCTTTCGCATCGAACCGATTTTGTCAGGACCTGTCTGGATCTTTGGGAACGAAACGCACCCCACGGAATCTACCATGTGGCGAATCCCGGAATGGTCAGCCGGTCACAAATGATTGATATCCGGAAACAGATTCTCCAATCTCAGGCCCGCATGGAGCCCTCATCCTCAACCACGGATCTGCCATGGAAAGGTGCGGCTCTCACCTGGTCTGCCCTCGACTCCTCCAAGCTCGACGCCTGCGGTATTCGACTGCGTCCGGCAATCGAGGCACTCCGCGAAGCGGCGCAGAAGCTGCCATCGCATCCCACCGTTTCGGCACTCTAAGCAACCACTCTGATGAACAACGATTCCAAATCTGCAATCCGGAACGGACTGATCTATTGCGCAACGATCGTCGGCTTCGGCGCTGCTTTGAGCGCAGGAGCGCAGCCGGTTCTGATCACCGCACCGCAGCCACCGGCAAGCTCGGGAGGGGAAGGATCTCCTGACACTGCCTCCGATTCAGGCGAGGGCGGGCTTGGCCTCGCATCCGATCCAACCGCCGGAACCCCGTTCCACTGGCGCAAACTCTCCTTTCGTCCCAGCGCCTCGTACAATTTTCTTTACGGAAACGGAATTCTCTCGAGCACGAATCGATCTGAAAAAACGATCGTGCAGACGATCACGGCCGGGCTTGCTGTCAGTCTCGGTGAACATTGGTCATTCAACTACTCGCCCAGTTACGTCATGTACTCGAACTCCGAGTTCGAAGATACACTGAATCACTCTCTGGGGCTGAGCTGGCGCTCCCGTTACGAGGATTGGAACTTTGGAGCTTCCGTCGCGACGAGTATTTCGTCCGATCCACAGACGGAGACCGCGCAGCAAACGGATCAGGAAATCTATTCCGCGTCGGTCACCGTCGGACGCCAGTTGAACGGAAGCCTTTCCTGGGATTCAGCCACCAGCATCAATTTCCGATTGGCTGACAAGTTCAACAGTTCGCGAACCTACGACACCATGCATTGGCTGAACTACCAGTATGGTCCAAACCTTGGCTTGGGACTGGGAGCGGGAGGCGGTTATGAAGAGGCGACGCAGGGCGCGGACATGGTCTTCGAACGCGTCCTCGGCCGGCTCGTCTGGCACATCATCAACAAGCTCGATCTGTCGCTCAATGGCGGCCCCGAGTTCCGGCAGTTCAGGTCCGATCAAGCCAGCATCGTGACGCCGACCTACGGCGCTGCGCTGACGTATCGTCCGTTCGATACAACCACGCTGACCCTGAGCGGCAACCGTTCCGTTGGTTCGTCGTATTTCGCCAATCAATACACTGAAACAACCAGCGTTTCGTTGAGCCTGAGCCAGCGATTCCTGCGGCGTTACTTCATCGGCCTTTCCGGCGGCGTCACTTTCACTGACTACGGCGCCACCGAAAAGAATCTTGCGAGCGATACAGGCCGGGGTGATTCGAGCACCTTCTTCAGTGCCAGCATCGGGACATCCTTCCGGAAGCGAGGGGCGATCTCGGCGTTCTACTCGCACAGCGAGAACGATTCGAACGAAAGCGCATTCAGCTACAACAGCGACCAGGTGGGATTCACCATCTCTTACAGCTATTGAAGTCGGTTAACGCCAGTTTATAATCGCCCATCACATGTCTGCTTCTGAAAAGCCCAATACCTTGATCGCTGATCAAAATACCGGTCGCACGGCGGACAAGTCCGAACGCGATTCAACGTCTGGGAATCGGCATTTGATCCGGCTGGGATTCGCCATCGCTGCGCTCTGCGCGGCCTTTGCGGTTCCGCTTTGGCAGCTGTTTCGATTTTGTCTCCACAGCCAGCTGTTTTCCTACATTCTTCTGGTCCCGGCGATCTCAGGTTATGTGTTCTGGACCGAACGCGCGAAGCTCCAGGTTTCCAAACCGTGGACTCCGATGGCCGGCGTGCTCGCCGTGATTGCGCTCGGATGCATCGGTGCGTATTGGGGATTTGTTCGCGGCCACGCGGACTTGTCTCAAGCCGATCGTCTCGCGCCGATCGTTCTGTCGTTCGTTCTGCTCGTGCAGGCGGCTGGTGCGATGGTTCTCGGTCGGACCGGGATGCGTGGTGCTGCGTTTCCGCTGTTGTTCCTCCTGTTCATGGTCCCCTTGCCGGCAGTCGTCGAACACGGTTTCACTGCATTTCTGCAACACGCCTCGGCCGAAACAGCGTATTTTCTGATCAAAATGTCCGGCCTGCCCATCCTGCGGGAAGGCACACTCTTCCAACTGCCGGGAATCAACATGGAGGTCGCTCCAGAATGCAGTGGCATCCGATCGACCATGGTGCTGATCCTTACGAGCTTTCTCGCGGGCCACCTTTTTCTGAAGCGCATCTGGACCCGTTCCGCACTGGTCGCGGCAGTCATTGTCCTCGGCATTCTCCGCAACGGTTTTCGCATCCTGGTCCTGGCACAGCTCTGTGTTCAAATCAGCCCGACCATGATTGATTCACCGATCCATCATCGCGGCGGACCGGTCTTTTTTGCACTCTCATTGATCCCGTTGCTGGCACTCATCTGGTATTTCCGAAAAATCGAAAAACGCAGCCCAACACCGGTTGGTTTACCCAAGGAATAATTATGCTCAACTTCAACAGAATCGCGGCTGTTCTGCCGCTTTTGGTTGTTGCCGTCGCGCTTTGCGCCGGATGTTCCGCTGAGTCGAAAAAGAAACGCTTCATCGAGCGGGCGGATCGCTACTTCGAAAACGGAGAGCTCACCAAGGCCGAAATCGAATACCTCAACGTTCTCCGGCTCGACCGTACGAATGCCCACGCTTTCAAGCAGCTGGGCATTCTTTACTTCGAGAACGGACGCACGCTCCGCGCCGCACCTTTTCTCATCCGCGCCCTTGAGCTGAACACAAATGACGTGGAGGTGCAGCTGAAGCTCGCGACGGTTTACCTGACCGGCGGTGCCCACAAAGAGGCACGGCGACTCGCCGAAAACGTGCTCGCCAGTTCACCGACGAACAGCTCCGCTCCGTTGATCCTCACCGAATCGTCCCGAACGCCGGAGGAGATCAATGCAGCCCGACAACAGCTGGCCGCGCTTTCCAGCAAGGGTGGACAGACGGCAGGTTATCACCTCGCCACCGCGTCACTGCTTTCCAAGGAAGGAAAACTCTCTGAAACGGAAGCTGCGCTGCGAAAGGCGATCCAGGCGGATCCAAAATCACCGCATCCGCATCATGCACTGGGCATGTTGCTCTGGGCCCGAACCAACCTTGTCGAAGCCGACAGCGAACTGAAACAGGCATCGGAACTGGCCGCTGTTCGCTCGCCACAAAAGCTTCAATATCCGGATTTTCTTCTGAAAACAGGCCGGTCTGAAGAGGCCAAAAAGCTGATGCTGCAGATTGCGAAGGAGGCCCCGGACTATCTCCCCACATGGGCTTTGCTGGCAGAGCTCGCCTTGAACGAGAAGCAGCATGCCGACTGCGCGAAATACGTGAACGAAATTCTCACGCGCGATCCGGATTTCTACGACGGCCTCCTTCTCAGCGGACGGCTGCATTTGAACACGGGCGAAAACGACAAGGCATTCACCACCTTCGAACGGACCACGAACCTTTATCCGAAATCAACGGCGGCACATTACTTCATGGCCCTGAGTGCCCTCGCCAGAAACGATCAGGTTCTCGCTGCGAAACACCTCGATGAAGCGGTCAAACTGAACCCTGACTTCTCCGAAGCACTCCTTCAGCAGGCGCAGTTGAATCTTCGGCGCGACAACGCGGCCGCGGCCATCGCATCAATGACTCAGCTGATCCGGAAATCGCCATCCTTCGCGCCGGCTTACCTCACGCTGGCGGCGGCGCAGGCGGCACGCGGCGACCTGAATGATGCCGTCGGCACCTATGAACAACTTGAAAAACTTTTTCCAACCAATGCGACTGTCCCCTTTCTGAAGGGCGTTCTGTACCAACAACAGAAGAAGACATCAGAAGCACGCGCTTCCTATGAAAAGGCGTTCGCTCTTCAACCGGAAAACCTTCAGCCACTCGAGCTGCTCGTGAATCTTGATCTTGCGGAAAAGAAGCCTGAGGTCGCCGCAAAACGCATCAACGACGCACTTGAGAAAATGCCAAAGTCGCCCGAACTGCATTCATTGATGGCCGTTGTTTATGGATCGCAGAAAAAAACCAACGAGGTGGAGAAATCATTGCTCAAGGCGTTGGAGTTCAATCCGAATTTCCTCCCAGCGCACCGGGGTCTGGCTCAACTGTACGTCGCCGCCAACAAACATCCAGAGGCTTTGGACCGATTGAATGCAGTTGTGAAAGTGAGCTCCAACGACATTCCAGCGCTCATCCAGATCGCCCTGATTCAAACCGAGCTGAAAAAATATTCTGAAGCCCGGGATGCCTACGAAAGGGTCGTTGCCATCAACCCGCGCGCCGCCGCAGCCTACAACAACCTCGCCTACCTTTACTCGGAACAACTCGACCAGCTCGACCGCGCTTACGAAGCCGCGCGCAAGGCACGCGAACTGGTTCCGACCGATCCGGCCGTGGCCGATACTCTGGGCTGGATCGTTTACAAACGCGGTGAATTCCCCCGCGCTTTGACATTGCTGCAGGAAAGCGCGGAGAAGCTTCCAACTGAACCCGACGTTCTCTTTCACCTGGGCATGACTCAATACATGTTAAGCCAGGAAGCGGCGGCGCGAACCTCTTTGAAACGCGCTCTTGAATCGAAAGCCGATTTTTCCGGACGCTCGGAAGCTGAGAAACGATTGGCCATTCTCGACGTCCCGGTTTCCGCCGATTCGCTCCCGAAACTGGAGTCTCTGGCGAAGGAAAATCCGGATGATCCGATCGTGGTTACCCGACTTGCCGCGCTTTACGAACAAGGGGGGCAGTTCGAAAAGGCAATCCAGCTCTACGAACGCGCCGTTGAGAAAAATTCTCGCAATCTCGCCGCCACCGTCCGACTCGCGCAGCTTTATTCGGATCAGGCCCACAATTTCTCCAAGGCCTTGCAGATGGCCAAAGCCGCCCGCAATCTCGCCCCCGACGATCCCAAGATCGCCCACACTCTGGGCCGTCTCGCCCATGGTGCGGGAGATTTCAACTGGTCGCTCGCCCTGCTTCAGGAGGCCCAGCGCAAACTGCCGAACGACCCAGACGTTCTGCTCGACCTCGCCATTTCCTATTTCGCGGTTGGAAAGATTTCCGAGGCTGAAACAGTGGCAAAAAATGCAGCAAAGTCGGGTTTCGCGAGAAAGGACCAGGCCGACCGGCTCGCCCGCTTCGCTTCAGCTTTCCAGAAACGGCAGGACGTGGGATCACTCGAAGGCGAAATTCGGGAAACTCTGCGCACTGCGCCGGATTCTCTGCCGCCTCTCGCGCTGAATGCAGTTTTGATGGAACAGCGTGGGCATCAGAAGGATGCCCTGGCTGCCTACGAAAGCATTCTCGTCAAATACCCAACCTTCACGCCCGCGTTGAGGCAGCTCGCGATTCTCTACAGTTCGACTGGAGCTGAAAACCAAAAGACCTATGACTTCGCGGTGAAAGCCCGCGCCGCTTATTCGGGCGATCCGGAAGTGGCAAAAGTCCTGGGCATAACGACTTACATGCGAAAGGATTATGGCCGGGCCGCTCAACTCCTGAAGGAAGCGTCTGGGAAATTGCCCAACGACGCTGAAGTGCTGTTTTACCTGGGAATGAGCCAGCATCAGCTCAAGCAAAAGAACGATGCGCAAGCCAACCTCAAGAAGGCCTTGGCGATGAACCTTGACCCCGATCTCGCGAAGGAAGGTCAGGCCGTTCTCTCTGCGAAATGAACAAGTCGTCGGCAGGGTTTACAAACCGGCTTTCCCCGCCTTAAACCCCGAATTCACAAACAAACAATAACACACTTATTTTCAACCACTTAAGCAAATTCAAGAATTGAAATCCCGCCTTGGCATGGCACACGCTTAAAGGAGATCGAACCGGAAAACAACAATTCTTAGAAACACGATTATGAAAAACATTTGGCTCACAACCGCAGTAGCAGTTGCAGCTGCGTCGGCGATAACGGCACACGCGATTCCGACTATCACTTTGGATGACGGAATCAACGGCCCGATTTCTCTTCAGGATAACGCTGTTGGCGATACAGTTGCAGCTCTCGGCATCGTCAATTGGCAGGTTGAGAACTATGGCGTTTGGAGTTTGAACATCAATACTGGCACCACAAAGCCGGCCTTGGGTTCTGAAACCAGCCCTTATCTGGATCTGAAGTTCTATGCCCTTTCTTCGGCGGCCGGATCTCTGACCATCACATTTTCAGAGGTAGGATTCAGCTACGTGGGCGGCCTCTTGGATGGATGGGGTGGAACCACTTTTGGAACTGCCGTCAATTCCATCGCCGTCAACGGACAAACAGTACTCACTCAGGGACCTTTCGGCCCAGGTGCGTTCAGCAGCACGGCTCTTTTCCTTGCCGACCTGAGCCCTGACGATCTGGTATCGATCTCGGTCACCATCACTCATGATGGCGCCGGACTCACCACAGGAGACAAAGAACTGACAACCGTTCCAGATGGCGGAATGACTGTCATGCTTCTGGGTGCGGCTCTCTCGGGTCTCGGCCTGATCCGCCGCAAGGTGATCGCCTAAGTAAGCACGTCGTTTTCTGGTTTGGGCAGGGATAACATCCCTGCCCTTTTTGTTTGTACGCAAGGCATCCCGCTGAACCCTCGAAGCCATTTCAAATCCGGACAAGTGTCTGTGCCAAACCCCATCCAATCGAGTCCTGCGAGTGCCGTCACATCGGTTTCGTGCAAACGTGCAAACAGCCGGATTGACGTAAGTGGTAAAGGAGCGGCCTTCTGTTGATGGCGTCCGGGACGTGGTAAACGGGCGGCGATGAGACACACCATTTCTCCGTCACGTGCCCGGCGCAGCACCTCAACTCAACGGGCTCAGCTTCTGGCGGCATTTGATCGCAGTGGTCTTTCGGCTGCTGACTTCGCCCGCAAACATCATCTCAACTACACCACCTTCTGCGGCTGGTGCCAGCGACGCGATCGGGCCACTGCATCGCCCGCTTTCGTGCAGGTGGAAATGCCGCAGCCGGTCGAACCGGTGGAACTGTTGGTCGAGCTGGGCAGCGCGGCCCGGCTGCGGGTTGTCTGCGCCAGTCAGCTGGAACTGGCCGCGCGTCTGATCCAAACCTTCAACGCCTCCGCCGCATGTTGAGTTTTCACACGCAGCTCAAGGTGTTTGTCGCCATCGCGCCGGCCGATCTGCGGATGAGTTTCAACGGGCTGTGGAACGCGGCGCAACAACAGCTCGGTGAAGATCCCAAAAGCGGCGCGCTTTTTGCCTTTACCAATCGCCGGCGCAACCGGATCAAAATTCTCTATTTTGACGGCACGGGTGTGATCGTGCTGGCCAAGCGGCTGGAGGAGGGAACGTTTGCCTGGCCGCAAAGCGCGGGTGAGCCGGGTGCAAAGATCAAGCTGGCCCCGCAGGCGCTGCAGCTCCTGCTTGATGGAGTGGAGTTGAAGAACGCTTCGCGCCGCGCGTGGTATGAGTGCGGGGCGTGAAAAAAGTCCGGTTTGTTCAATGACAATTATTCTTCACTCTCAGTGACAATTAAAAATCACTGTGCCTGCCGGTCTGTTTTCATCATCTCTCTTTTGTTGTTTGTTTGTCCTTTTGGGTCCATCCCCTTCGGCGTAACGGAG
>Ga0065721_10050568_pt1 | contig 19217 bp, 21 predicted proteins | sample Mesricmetagenome_FD_59108 | JGI IMG/M metagenome (GOLD analysis project Ga0065721, IMG submission 59108) | Mesophilic microbial community from rice straw/compost enrichment Sample: eDNA_1 v2 (version 2) | ecosystem: Engineered > Solid waste > Grass > Composting > Bioreactor | place: USA: Davis... | reverse complement strand
CCCGCCAGTCCAGGCCGGCTCGCCCGCCCTGGGTCATGCCGACGACGAGGTCGTGCAGCTCGCGTGTCGTGAACCGTTCGCTGGTCGTGGCCGCGCCGAAGGCCACGCGCGCGAAATGCACCAGGGAGACCATCTTTCGCGCGCTCTGCTCGATCAGGTTCAGGGCGTCGTCGCGCATGTCCTGGGCCGACGGGTCGCGCATCAGGTCCAGGCCCGAGACGATGGCGCCGGAGGGACTGATGAAGTCGTGGCACAGCTTGGCCGCGACCAGGGTGGCGAGCTCGGTCCCGTCCACGGGCAGGGCTTCGGTTGCGGCGTCAACGGCGTCGGTCATGCGGGGCGTTCGGGTCACAGTTCGTCCTGCGCGCGAGCCTGAGGTGATTTGCCGGTTCATGGAACCATTGCGATGGGCTATCGACCGGCCGATGAAGACCGTCTCGCCCGCCAAGCTGATCCGCAACCTGGACTCCGGCGCCCTGTCCCTGAACATCGCCGAAATCGCCGAGGAGGCCGCGCGCGTCATCCTGCCGTTCTGGCGGGCGGGCACGGCGGTCGAGACCAAGGCTGACGATAGCCCCGTGACCCAGGCCGACCGCGCTGCGGAGGCCCTGATCCTGGAGCGGCTGGCCGCCCTTTATCCGGGCGTGCAGACGGTCGCCGAGGAGGCCGTGGCCGCCGACGGCGCGCCCGAAGCCGCCGAGGGCTGGTTCTGGCTGATCGACCCGCTGGACGGGACCAAGGGGTTCGTGCGCGGCGGCGAGGCCTTCACCGTCAACATCGCCCTGGTGCGCGACGGCTATCCGGTCGCCGGGACGGTGGTGGCGCCGGCGACGGCGACCAGCTGGCGCACCGGCAAGCCGGGCGAGGGCGCCTTCCGCCGCCAGCTCGGCCAGCCCCAAGAAGGCGCGGCCCATGCGGGCGAGGACTGGAAGCCCATCCGCGTGCGCGACCGGCCCCAGGAAGGACTGGCCCTGCTCAGCCACAGCGTGACGGACGAGGAGGCCGCGCGCCTGGCCGCCCGCCACGGCTGCACGAAATGGCAGGGGACGGATTCCTCCCTGAAGTTCTGCCTGATCGCCGAGGGGCGCTTCGACGCCTACCCCCGCACGGGCCCGACCTCGGAGTGGGACACGGCCGCCGGGCAGGCGGTGCTGGAGGCCGCCGGCGGCCGGGTGCTGGCCGACGACGGCCAGCGGCTGCGCTATGGCAAGCCGCGCTTCCTGAACGGGCCGTTCGTCGCCATGGGCGGTTAGGCGGCCGCCTTCGCCTCCGCGGCCGAGGGCCGCCGGACGGGCAGGTCGAAGCTGACAGTGGTGCCTTCGCCCGGCCGGCTCTGCATCAGCAGCGTGCCGCCGTGCATCTCGATCAGCGACTTGGTCAGCGCCAGGCCCAGGCCCGTGCCCTGTGTCGTCTTCGAATGCTGGCCCTCGACCTGTTCGAACGGACGGGCCAGGCGGGCCAGGTCCTCGGGCGCGATGCCGATGCCGGTGTCGGCGCAGGCGACGCGGATCCGGTCCTCGCCGCCCTCGCCGACGAAGGCCGCCAGGGTCAGGGTGATGGAGCCGCCTTCCGGGGTGAACTTCACCGCATTGGAGATCAGGTTCAGCAGCACCTGCTTGACCCCGCGATGGTCGGCCTCGATGTCGGGCAGGTCCCCGGCCTGGACGGCGATGGTCAGACCGGCCTCCTGCGCCTTGCCGCGCATCAGGCGCACGGCGTCCTCGCAGACTTCCTTCAGCGACACCGGCTCATAGTGCAGCGTCATCTTGCCGGCCTCGATCTTGGCCATGTCCAGGATGTCGTTGATCAGGCTGAGCAGGTGCTGACCCGACTTCAGGATGTCGCCGGCGTAGCCTTTGTAGCGGGCGTCCCCCAGCGGTCCGAACATCTCGGCCGACATGATCTCTGAGAAGCCGTTGATGGCGTTCAGCGGCGTGCGCAGCTCGTGGCTCATATTGGCCAGGAACTCGGACTTGGCCTGGTTGGCCGCCTCCGCGCGGGTCATGGCGACCTCGTACTTTCGCGCCAGGAGGCTCAGCTGCTCGCGGCTGATCTCGAGCTGGTCGACCATCTGGCGCAGGTGGTCGGCGGCGCGCTGGCGCTCGGCCTCCTGACGCTTGATGGCGGTGATGTCGGCGGCGGTGACGACCGAGCCGCCCTCCGAAGTGAAGCGCTCGCTGAGCTGCAGCCAGCGGCCGTCGTTCATCTCCAGCTCGCGCCGACCGGCGCGGCCGTCGGCCGGGGCGTGGTCCGCCTTGATGGCCAGGGCGGCGATGCGGTTCAGTTCGTCCTTCATCGCCCCGCGCCGGACCACGCCGGGGCCAAAGCCGAAGGCGTCCTCGAACGCCTCGTTCCACAGGATCAGCCGGCCCTGGCGGTCGAACAGGACGAAGGCGTCCGAGATGCTCTCGACCCCGTCGCGCAGGCGGCTTTCCGCCGCTTCGGCGCGCACCTTGGCCCGGCGCGCCTCGGTGATGTCCAGGGCCACGCCCAGGATGGCCGAGAAGCCGTCGTCGCTGCGGGCGCCCCGCGCCTGACCGCGCGCGTCGATCCAGCGGACGCCCGCGCCGTCCACCGGCACGGGAAAGGTGACCTCGAAGGCGCCATAGGCCGCGGCCTGTCGCAGGGCGTGGGCGACCTCGTCGCGAAAGCGCGGATGGATGCGCGCCATCACCGTCTCCGCCGGAAAGGTGTCCCCGCGCGGCAGGCCCAGCAGCGTCGCCATATAGTCGGACAGGGTGACTTCCCCCGCCTCCAGATCCCATTCCCACACGCCGCAGCGGGCGGCCTCGACAGCGATGCGGAAGCGACGCTCGGCCGAAGCCCATTCCCGGCTCAATCGCGCCTGGCGCCAGCGTTGGAAGAGAAAGACCAGCAGGACGCCGGCGCCCAGCAGCAGCGGCGCCGCCAGAATCCAGGCGTCGCTGAGCAGGGCCGCCACACCGCCGGCACGGACCGGCGTCGCCGCGATGACGATCAGGCCGGTTCCGGGGGCCGGGGCGGCCGCGACCAGGGCGTGGTCGCGGCCCTCGCCGACCGTGACGGGCCGCTTGCGTCCCAGCAGGTCGGCCGGCCTGACGCCGATCGCCTCGGAGGCCGGACGTCCCAGTTCGGCCCGGTTCGGGGAGGCCAGGATGCGATCGTCCGGCCCGGTGATGCGCAACACAACGCCCGTGCCGTCGATGGCGCCGGGGGATGCGATGCGGGCCCTCAACCGATGGCCGGAGACCGCATCGCCGTCGAGGAGAAGGGCGCCGCCGTCCTTGGCCGCCACCAGGCCCTGGCGGGGGGCGCGCTCAGAAGCGGCCTGGAAGGCTGCCGCCGGCGCGCCGTGGGCGGCGATCAGGCGTCCGCCGCCGTCGAACGCGGCGAAGGCCGTCTGCGGCGCGTCGCGGCGCGCGGTCTCGACCGCTTCCATCGATGCGCCCCGCTCCAGGGCGGCGGCGCCGGCTGAAAGCGCCGCCCTGGCTTCGTCGATCCTCAATCGCGTCTCGGCGGCGATCAGCGCCGCGCCCTGAACCAGGGTCTGTTCGCGCAGCACCGCCGCCTCACGCACGGGGCGGCCGACTTCCCGCGAGACCAGCAGGCCATAGGCGGCGGTCGCCAGGGCGAGCGTCAGGGCGACGATCCGCAACCAGGCGGGCGTGCCGGCGGAGGCGCGATCCGAGGCGCGCCGCCCCGGAGTCATTCCGCGCCGTTCCATGCCCGACAAGGCCTTCTCCCGCCCGATTCAGCCGATGGGGGAATCTAGGCTGTGTCGCGGATTCGTGTCGAGGGTCGTCTTGCCCGTCGGGGTCAGGCGGCGGCGGCCGGGGCCGCGCCGGGAAGTTCGGTGATGGCGGTGAGCAGGTCCCGCGCCTGGCGGGCCAGGGCCAGCACCGGCGGGGGCGCGTCGTCGGGGGATTCGCCGACCAGATCGACCAGGGCTTCGGCAACCTCCATCAGACTGGGCGAGGCGGCGATCAGGCGGGCCTGAAACTCGATGCGATCCGGATCGCGATCATATTCGGCGCCCGGCACCCGCCAGCCGCCCCAGTCCGCCTGGTCGGTGACGACCACCGGATAGGTGCCGGGGAAGGGATGATGCAGGCAATCCGCCTCGTCCTGCCACTTGTTGCGCGCCCGCATCAGCCGCCAGCGGCCCAGGTCGTTGGCGGCGGGGTCCTCAATGGCGAGCTGCAGTTCGCCGGCGGCGAAGTCCCGTCCAAGGCCGACGTCGTAGGTCACGCGCACGGGCTCGTCGAACCCCTTGGCCCAGACGGGCTGGACCTTCTCGATATGAGCCCAGGCGCCGACGCACTCGACCCAGACCTTTTGCCCCTTCTGGAACTGCGCGCGCGCCATCGGACCCTCCTCGCCTCTTCCGCGACGCGACAGGATGAAGGAAGGGCCTTAGCGCCGCGTTCGCGAGCAGGGTGAAGAAGGGGTGAAGGCTGTCAGGCCCGGGAGATGCTTTCCAGCGTCTCGCCGGCGTACTTTTCCTTCACACGGGTGGAAAGATCGCCCAGCGACACGACGCCCACGACCCGGTCATGCTTGTCCACCACCGGCGCGCGGCGGATCTGGCGGCTGCTCATCAGGTCCAGCACGACCTTCAGGTCGGCGTCGTCGCGCACGGTCTGGGCGTCGCGGCTGATGTATTCGATCACCGGCGCATCGGGGGAGGCCCCGCCCGCGACCGCGCGCACAACGATGTCGCGGTCGGTGATCGTGCCGATCAGCCGGTCGCCGTCCGCAACCGGTATGAAGCCGAAGCCGCCCCGCGCCATGCGGTCGGCCACCTCGCGCAGGCTGTCGCCGGGGCGGGCGATATGGACATCGCGGGTCATGACGTCGCGAACCTTCATGGCGGTCTCCTTCGGCTGGAAAATGCTCAGCCAGAAACCGTCACGACGGCCCGCGGTTCCGCGTTCAGCGCGGCCGGGCGTCGAAGGCGGCGCGCGCCGCCTCGATCCGTTCGATGTTCGCCTCCGCCCAGGTCCAGACGCCGCAGAACGCTTCGGCCAGGGTGAAGCCCAGGTCGGTCAGACGATATTCGACCTTGGGCGGGATGACGGGGTGAACGGTGCGTACCACCAGGCCGTCCCGCTCCATCAGCCGCAGTGTCTGGGTCAGCATCTTCTGGCTGATCCCGCCCACCAGTTCGCCCACGCGGGTGAAGCGCAGTTCGCCGTGCTCGGCCAGAACTTCCAGGATCAGCATGGTCCACTTGTCGGCCACCCGGCCGATCACCTCGTTGACCAGGGCCTCGACGCGCGGATCGGCGACCTCGCCGGTTTCCGGATGTGCGATTCTTGCGGATGAAACAGCCGCCATGTCCAAATCTTCCCGATCAGTAAGTATGGCGACTTGCGGTGCCTACTTTCCATTGGAGAGTGACAGTTCTACCTCCTTCCGCGTCATCGCGCATCCCGAAAAGGAGACCCCCATGAACATCACCGGCAACACCATTCTGATCACCGGCGGCGGCACCGGCATCGGCCGCGCCCTGGCCGAGGCCCTGCACGCCCGCGGCAACCAGGTCGTCATCACGGGCCGCCGCGAAGGCGTGCTGAGGGCCGTCGCCGAGGCCAACCCCGGCATGGCCTCGGCGACCCTGGACATGGAAGACGCCGCCGCCATCCGGGCCTTCGCCGATCAGGCCGTGAAGGATCACCCCGCCCTGAACGTCGTCATCAACAATGCGGGCATCATGCAGGCCGAGGATCTGACAACCGATCCGTTCGACCTGACGACCGCTGAGGCGACCATCGCCACCAACCTCTTGGGGCCGATCCGCCTGACAACGGCCCTGCTGCCGCATCTTAAGGCGCAGGCCCGAGCGACCATCATGACCGTGACCTCCGGCCTGGCCTTCATCCCCCTGACGGCGACGCCGACCTACAATGCGACCAAGGCGGCGATGCACAGCTGGAGCATTTCGCTGCGCCACCAGCTGCGGAACACCTCGGTCGAGGTGCTGGAACTGGCTCCGCCCGCCGTCGCCACGGACCTGATGCCCGGTCATGCGGAGAACCCGAACTCCATGCCGCTGACCGATTACACCGCCGAGGTGATCGGTCTGATCGAGCAGGGCGACACCCCGCGCGGCGAGATCCTGGTCGAGCGGGTCAAGCCGCTGAGGTTCGCCGAGGTCAATGGCTATGACGCGGTGTTCGCGGCCCTGAACGGCGCGCACTGAAGCCGGAACTGCGGGTCAGGCGGCCTTCGCCCTGGCCCGCAGCGTCAGGCAATAGCCGAAGGTGACCGCGATCCCCGCCAGGACCGCCCCGCATCCGCCGACGACCGCCACGTCCATCGGCGCGAAGGCCCACAGTCCCGCATAGACCAGCCCGCTCAGCGCCATCGACCAGCCGCCCACGCGCTGGACCTGGCGGGCGCGGGCGCTGGGGACGAACCGCTTGGGCATCTGATTGCCGAACCACGCGATCATCAGGCCGGTGGCGCCCAGGACGATGCGGTTGGTCATCTCGGCGTCGATCAGTCCCTGGCCCCGCGCGAAGCTGGCGATCAGCGCCAGGGCGATGATGCCTGCCCCCCAGGCCAGGCTCTGGATCACTTCCTTGTTCATCGTGAGGGTTCCTTCCGGGGCTCCGGCACCTCCGCGCCTTGCCCCAACGAGTTGACGAAGCCCAGCAGCGCCTCTTCGAGCACCGAGAGCTTCAGGTGATAGATGACGGACTTCCCAGCCTTTTCGGCGTACACCAGGTCGGCTTCCTTCAGCACCGCGAAGTGCGCCGACATGGTCGGCTTGGACACGTCGAAGCGGGCGCTGAGTTCGCCCGCGCTCATCGGTCCCTGACGCAGAAGCTGCAGCACCCGTCGTCGGGTTGGATCGGAAAGGGCCCTGAAAACCTGCGTCATGATGTGATGATTAGCTAATCATCGAAATGAGTCAAGAGGCGCGCTCGCCAGACCTCAGCTTGACTTCGCGCGACTTTGCGCCCATTTGCGCTGCATCGCACAATCGCGATCTCCGGCGTCTCCAGCGCGTGTGGGTCTTTTTCAGACCTGTCTGTAGCAGCCGCCGGCCCCTCAAGTTCATTCGCTGCCCGGACACGCGGGGCGGCGCCCGATCCACCCCGCCGGCTTCATTCCGAAGCCCCGTCGGGACTGGCGGAGCGCGGCCCTTCGGCGTCATGCCATGGCTGTTGAGCGCGCCGCCGCACGCGAAAGACAGACTGCTTTGAGCACCACCTTCGAATCCATGGGCCTGAACAAGGCCCTTCTCCAGGCGCTGGCGTCGGAAGGCTACACCAAGCCGACCCCGATCCAGGAAAAGGCCATCCCCGACGTCATGCAGGGTAAGGACCTGCTGGGCATCGCCCAGACGGGCACCGGCAAAACCGCCGCCTTCGCCCTGCCGATCCTGCATCGCCTGGCCGAGAACCGCACCCCGCCCGTGCCGCGTACCACGCGCGCCCTGATCCTGTCGCCCACCCGTGAGCTGGCCAGCCAGATCGGCGACAGCTTCAAGGCCTACGGCGCCCACCTGGGCTTCCGCGTCGCCGTCATCTTCGGCGGCGTGAAGTACGGCGCCCAGGAACGCGCCCTGCAGCAGGGGCTGGACATCCTGGTCGCCGCGCCGGGCCGTCTGCTGGACCATATCCAGCAGAAGACGCTGGACCTGTCGTCGACCGAAATCTTCGTCCTGGACGAGGCCGACCAGATGCTGGACCTGGGCTTCATCAAGCCCATCCGCCAGATCGTCAGCCGGATGCCGGCGCGTCGGCAGAACCTGTTCTTCTCGGCCACCATGCCGACCGAGATCGGCAAGCTGGCGGGCGAACTGCTGAAGGATCCGGTCAAGGTTCAGGTCACGCCCCAGTCCACCACCGTCCAACGCATCAAGCAATCGGTCGTGCATATCGAACAGGGCCGCAAGCGCGCCCTGCTGACCGAACTGTTCAGCGACCCGGGCTTCACCCGCTGCCTGGTCTTCACCAAAACCAAGCACGGCGCGGACAAGGTCGCGGCCTATCTGGAAGCCGGCGGCGTCGAGGCCGGCGCCATCCACGGCAACAAGTCTCAGCCCCAGCGTGAACGCACGCTGGAAGCCTTCAAGAAGGGCAAGCTGCGCGTCCTGGTCGCCACCGACATCGCCGCGCGCGGCATCGACGTGGACGGCGTCTCGCACGTGGTGAACTTCGAACTGCCCTTCGTGCCGGAAGCCTATGTGCACCGCATCGGCCGCACGGCTCGCGCCGGCGCCGACGGCACCGCCATCAGCTTCGTCGCCGGCGACGAGATGAAGCTGCTGAAGGACATCGAGAAGGTCACGCGCCAGAAGATCCCGGCCGTCGACCGCCGCAACGACAAGCAGTTGGCCCAGCTGGACGCCTCCATCATGGCCGCCGGCGTCGGCAAAAAGGCCACCCTGCCTGAACGCGAGGGCGGCGAGCGCAACGAGGGTGGCCGCGGCGGTCGCGGACGGCGCAACCCGCATCGTGACGGCGTCCGTCCCGAGGGCGGCGGCCAGCCGCACCGCCAGCGTCGCAATCGCGGGGGCGGTGGAGAGGCCGCGGCGGCGCCCCGGCCCGAGCGGACCTACAATCCGATGGCTGGCGAGACCGGCACGCCGCGTGAACCCAAGCCGGTCGGCGAGATGAAGCGCCGGCCTCGCCGTCGCCGCCCCTCCAACGGCGGCAAGGGCTACGGTTCGGCCCAGGGCTGAGCCTTTAAGGGCTGAGGCCAAACAAAAACGGCGGCTCCCGCAAGGGAACCGCCGTTCTCATGTCAGCCTAGGACAGACCTCAGAAGTTCCAGGTCGCGCCCATCGAGAAGCCTACGCCCGAGCCCTTGGCCTCGCCGCGCAGGTTCGAGATGACCAGGCCGTTGCCATAGACGTCGCGAGTGTCGTTGATCGTCGCGGTGTCGATGTCGATGTAGGTCACCGCGCCGTCGAACGTCATGGCGCCCATCGTCTTGGACAGGCCGGCGGCGTAGAGCCAGCGGTCGCCGTCCGGGATGCGGGCCGTGCGGTGGTCGTCCGGCGTCGGCGTCGGGTCGTAGCCGATGCCCGCGCGCACCGTCATCGTCGGATCGATCATGTAGTCCACGCCGATCGCGCCGGTGGTGACGTCGTCGTAGTCCTGGACGATGGTCGAGGCGCCGGTGGTCCCGTAGGTCACGCGGATGGCGTCGAACTCGCTCCAGCCGATCTGGTTGACCTGGGCGTTCAGGGTCAGCCGGTCGTTGACGGCGTAGCGGGCCGAGACGGTGGCGTACCAGGGCGTGGTGAAGGTCGCCATGCCGGGGGCCGAGACGTTGGCGGCCGCCAGCGCGCCGGTCAGGCCCGAGATGTTGATGTCGCCCTCAAGCTCGTGCTCGATCTTGGAGCGGTAGGACAGACCCAGGTCCAGCTTGCCGAAGTGCATCTGGGCGCCGGCGTTCCAGCCGTAGTCCCAGCCGTCGCCTTCCAGCGAGTTGGTCCCGTCCGTCGCCGCGGGGATCAGCACCAGCGGGGCGACGCTGGCGACGGTCGGCAGGTTCGGCAGGGCCGAGGTCAGCTTGGCGTCGGCGTACATGGCGTCGAAGCCGGCGCCGATGTCCAGCCAGTCGGTGACCGTCATGGCCGCGACCAGGCTGATGTTGGCCGAGCGCAGCTCCGAAGTCAGGGCGTCATAGCGGGCGAAGTCCGGCTGCTCGTACTTGGTGGTGAAATTGTACGGGGCCTGGACAGCCAGGCCGACGTTGAAACGGTCGCCCACCGGCATGGAAACGGCGAAGTTCGGCACGATGCCGCTTTCGACCACATCGTGGACGTGCGGATCGCCGGCGACGGGCGCCGTGCCGCTCAGGATCGTTCCGGCCGGGAAGGGCGGGGTGGGGGCCGGCAGGTTGTAGGTCAGGCTGGAGCCGCGGTCGTCGACATCCGAGTCGAGGATCAGGCCGTGCGCGCCGACGTACAGTTCACGCTGGGTCCCGGCGATGGCGGCGGGGTTCCACCACAGCGACTGCACGCCCTTGTCGGCGCCGACGCCGGCGTTGGCGCGGCCCTGGCCGCGGGTCGATTGTTCCTGGACATAGAAGGAGCCGGCGAAGGCCGGGGCGGCGACGCCGGCGAGCAGGGCCGACGTCAGGGCGATGCCGCCGAGGCGGGCGGTGTTCCTGGGGGTCATTTACCAATCCTGATACTGTCCCGCCGTCGCGGCGGCGGGTTCGGGGAGAGACGGTGCAGCAGCGCTTCCGACATGAAATCGTTGCATACGCGGCGGGTGTCCGCCCCGAAACGGGCGAAACCGTGGCGGAAAGGCCGCACACGATCACACCGCTGCGAGCTTCCCTGGGGGAAGGTTGTTGCGCAGATCTCTGGGATGAACGAAGACCGTGCGTGGGCTGACGTAAGGTCAGGGATTTCCTGCCGCCTCACATCCGCCTTGCGCGTCCGTGATATGATGGCCATCTGAGCATCCCCTCGATCGCAGCACCCCATGTACGAAACGCCCGAACTCGAAACCGACGTCCTGGTCCGCTCCAGCGCCATCCGCATCCATGACGCGGAGGCGTTCGAAGGCATGCGCAAGGCGGGGCGGCTGGTGGCCGAGGCGCTGGACATGATCGTCGACCATGTGAAGCCTGGCGTCACCACGGGCGAGATCGACGACCTGATCCGCGAGTTCACCCTGGACAACGGCGGCCTGCCGGCCTGCCTGGGGTACAAGGGCTACGAGAAGACCGTCTGCACCTCGATCAACCACGTCGTCTGCCACGGCATTCCCGGCGACCGGGTGCTGAAGGACGGCGACATCGTCAACATCGATCACACCGTCATCGTCGACGGCTGGCACGGCGATTCCAGCCGCATGTACGGCGTGGGCGAGGTTCCGACCCGCGCGAAGAAGCTGGTCGACGTCACCTATGAATCGCTGATGATCGGCCTGGAGCAGGTCAAGCCGGGCAATACCTTCGGCGACATCGGCTTCGCCATCCAGAGGTTCGTCGAGGCCCAGCGCATGAGCGTGGTGCGCGACTTCTGCGGCCACGGTATCGGCCGCGTCTTCCACGACAGTCCCAACGTCCTGCACTACGGCAGGAAGGGCGAGGGCGCGACGCTGAAGCCGGGCATGTTCTTCACCGTCGAGCCGATGGTGAACCTGGGCAAGCCGCACGTGAAGGTCCTGTCGGACGGCTGGACGGCCGTGACGCGCGACAAGTCCCTGTCGGCCCAGTGCGAGCACACCGTTGGCGTGACCGAGGACGGCGTCGAAATCTTCACCGCCTCGCCCAAGGGCCTGTTCAAGCCGATGTGACGCCTCTGGCGATGCGCCCGCCTTCCGCCTAGGTTGCGGGGGCTGGAGGGGGCATGCTGGACGACGCGACGCCGGAACCGAAGAAGAAGGTCGTGCCGCGCCACGGCGGCCACCGCGACCGCCTGCGCGAGCGGGCCGCGAAGGGCGGCCTGGGGGCTCTGCCGGATTACGAACTGCTGGAACTGCTGCTGTTCCGCAGCGTGCCCTACAAGGACACCAAGCCGCTGGCCAAGGACCTGCTGGCGCGCTTCGGCGGCCTGGAGGGCATCGGCGCCGCCAGCCATGAGGCGGTCGAGGACCAGGTGGCGCGCTCGCTGGGCTATGCGCCGGGCAAGGCGACGCGTGCGGTGGCGCTGGATCTTCAGCTGATCTTCGACGTCACGCGACGGATCGCGCGTGAGCCGACGGCGAAACGGCCGGTGATCTCCTCCTGGTCGGCGCTGCTGGCCTATGTTCGCGTCGCCCTGCAGCACGAGCCGCGCGAGCAGTTCCGGGTCCTCTATCTCGACAAGAAGAACCAGCTGATCCTGGACGAGGTCCAGAACCGGGGGACGGTCGACCACGCCCCGGTCTATCCGCGCGAGGTCGTGCGCCGGGCGCTGGAGCTGTCCTCCAGCGCGCTGATCCTGGTCCACAACCACCCGTCCGGCGACCCGACCCCCAGCCGGGCCGATGTCGAGATGACGAAACAGGTTGTGCAGGCCGGCCGGGCCCTTAACGTGGAGGTTCACGACCATCTGGTCGTCGGCCGCGACGGGGTGGCCAGCTTCAAGCAACTGGGACTGATGTGAGCCAGCCGATCCTGACGACCGAGCGCCTGATCCTGACGCCGGTGGCCGTCTCCGACCTCGACGATCTTCTGGCGCTGTGGTCCGACACCGATTTCACGCGCCACATCATGGGCCGTGGGCTGAGCGGAGAAGAGGTCTGGTTCCGCCTGCTGCGCGACCTGGGTCACTGGTCGGCCCTTGGCCATGGCAACTGGTCCATCCGCCTGAAAGACGGCGGGGCCTACCTGGGCAGCGTCGGGGTGTTCGACTATCGACGCGAGATGGAGCCGGCGTTCGACTGTCCCGAGCTGGGCTGGGGCGTCGCGCCGGCGTTTCAGGGCAAGGGCTATGCGGTCGAGGCCTTGCGTGCGGCCCTTGCCTGGACCGATGCGAATTTGGCGGGCGATCACACCGCCTGCATGATCTCGCCCGAGAACGAGGCCTCGGTGCGTCTGGCCAAACGGGTCGGCTATGCTCCCTACGCCACGGCGGACTACAAGGGATCGACCGTACAGCTGTACCGCCGTCCGCGCGGCGCGTAGGCGGGGGTTAAGGATTTTCGGGCAGGCTGGGCGCGTCCGTTTCGAGAGTAGCCGCCCATGCCCATGTCCGTCGAAACCCTGCGCCAGCATCTCGAGGACGCCTTTCCGGGCGCGGAAATCCAGATCGACGACCTGGCGGGCGACGGCGACCACTATCGCGCGCGCATCGTGGCGGAGGCCTTCGCCGGCCTGTCGCGCGTGCGTCAGCATCAGCTGGTCTATGCGGCGCTGAAGGGCCAGGTGGGGGGCGAACTTCACGCCCTGGCCCTGGAGACCTCGGCGCCGGCGAAGGAGGCCTGACCCATGCGCTACCGTCCCTTCGGAACATCGGGCGCCGCCGTGTCGAACCTGACGCTGGCCTTTGGCGCGGGCAACCTGGCCAAGGGCCGGGCCGCAGCCCTTGAACTGCTCTACTCGGCCCTGGAACTGGGGGTGAACAGCTATCGGCTGGAGACGGCCGACCCGGTCGCGGCCGAGGTGCTCGGCGAGGCGCTGTCGCACGTGGACCGCAAGCTGGTGCAGGTCTCCCTGACCCTCGGCGCGCAGGACAGCCGGGGCCAGGGGCGGGACTTCACCGCCCAGGGCATGACGGCGGCGATCGATCGCGCCCTGCATTATTCCGGCCTGGGCTGGATCGACCTGGCCTCGCTGGAGGAGCCGGCGGAGCATGAGCTGGCCCGGTCGTCGCTCGACGCCCTGAAGGCGATGCGTGCGACGGGGCGGGTGCGCCTGCTGGGCGTCGCGGGAAGCGGGGAGGTCATGGACGCCTATGTGTCGACGGGGGCGTTCGACGCCCTGTCGACGCCGTTCGGCCTGAACGCCGGCTGGCCCGTGCGCCATCGGGTCAAGGCCGCCCGCGAGCAGGACATGGCCGTCTTCGCCTACGACTACTTCGCCGATCGCCGAAAGTCCCCACGAGGGCCAGAGGCTCCGGTCAAGAAAGGCCTGTTCGGCCTGGGCGGAGGGGCGGCCAAGCCGCATCCGGGCCGCAAAGGCGGAAGCGACGCCTTCGGCTTCCTCTACCGGACGCCGCACTGGACCGCCGAGGCCATCTGCCTGGCCTATGTGCTGACCGACCCCAGCCTGTGCAGCGTCATCGTCTCCGCCGATGAGCCGGACCGATTGAAGATGCTGGCCGAAACGCCCGAGCGGGACCTGCCGCCGGGTCTGGCCGCGCAGATCGAAATGGCGCGCGTCGACAAGGCGGCCTGACGCACCCGCCTTGACCCGGGGCCGCCCGGTCCCTAGCTGACGGGCTTCACGAAAGGGGCCTCCCAGTGACCGACGCCGCCACCCACGCCGATCCCGTCCACGCCTTCATCGCCGACACCGTCGCCCAGCACGACGTGGTCCTGTTCATGAAGGGCACGCCGGATCAGCCGCGCTGCGGCTTCTCCTCCCTGGCCGTCCAGATCCTGGATCATGTCGGCGCCCCGTTCGTGGGTGTGGACGTGCTTCAGGACGAGACCCTGCGCGAGGGCATCAAGGCCTTCACCGACTGGCCGACCATTCCCCAGCTCTATGTGAAGGGCGAATTCGTCGGGGGTTCGGACATCGTGCGCGAGATGTTCCAGTCGGGCGAACTGCAGGCCCTGATGGCCGAAAAGGGCGTCGCCCTCGAAAGCGCCGACTAGGATCAGGCCGGATGGCCCGCCCGACGCTGGAGCCCCGCGCGGACCGCGAGCTGTTCACGGTTCCGCTTGAGGTCCGCCCCGAGCATATCGACGCCAACGGACACGTGAACAACGTGGTCTATGTCGGCTGGCTGCAGGATGCGGGGACCGCCCATTGGAACGCCCGTTTCGACGCGGAGACGCGCGCCCGGTGGTCGTGGGTCGCCCTGCGGCATGAGATCGACTACTTCCGCCCGCTGCCGCCGCAGGCCGAAGGGGTCAAGGCGCGGACCTGGGTCGGCGACCCGCAGGGCCCGCGCTTCAACCGCTATGTTCGGATCGAGGACGCCGAGGGCCGCGTCTGCGCCCAGGGCGTCTCCGAGTGGTGCCTGGTGGATGCGAAGACCTTGCGGCCGCACCGCATCCAGCCGGACATGCTGACGGTGTTCGCGACTACTTCAGCGGATTGAGGATCCGCGCCGGCGTGCCGGGCTCCAGGCCCAGGTCGGCGTAGGTCCAGCGCACTTCGACGCCTTCCGGAACCAGGGCGCGGCACAGATCCTCCTTGGTGCGGCGCAGGGTGATGTCGGCGGGCGAACCGTCGCTCACCACCAGCTCGAAGTCCGAGGCCTGGGTGCAGCCGTTGGAATCCACGCGGACCACCAGCGAACCGTCCTCGAACCGCGCCGACCGGATCGGATCGGCGGGCGGCGCGTCCTTTTCGGTCACATTGACCCGAAGGTTCTCGCCGGCCTCGTTGCTGTAGATCACGCAACCGCTCAGCAGCGGCGCGGCCAGGGCCGCGATCGCCAGGATCGACAGGGCCCGCATTATTGCGCGGCCTCGGCCGGCGGAGCCGAGATGACGCGGGTGGTCGGCTTTTCCGTCGAGATGATGATGCAGCCGCTCAGCAGCGGAGCGGCGATGGCGATGGCGATGGCCAGACGAAGCATAGGTGTGTCCCCTTCAGAAGCTTGACCCTTATGTGGCCCGCCAGGCTGCGGGGCACACGTGAAAAATCGGCAAGCTGGATGAACTTTCGGAAAGCTCGGCCTTGATCGCATCGGCGCCCGCCATAGCTACCGTTCTCCTCCCACCGGATTACGCCCATGAGCCAGCTGTTCTCTCCCCGCGCCGTCGGCCCTTTGACCTTGAAGAACCGCGTCGTCGTCGCGCCGATGTGCCAGTATTCGGCGATCGAGGGCGTGCCCCGGCCCTGGCACGTGCAGCACCTGGGCCGGCTGGCGCTCTCGGGCGCGGGCCTGGTGATCGTGGAGGCGACGGGCGTGGAAGCGGCCGGTCGGATCACGCCGGACGACGTCGGCCTCTGGAACGATGCGCAGGAGGCGGCCTTCGCCGCGATCCTGCGGGACATCCGCACCTATTCGGACACGCCGATCGGCGTTCAGTTGGCGCACGCCGGGCGCAAGGCCTCCACCTCCGCGCCCTGGAAGGGCGGGCGGGCCCTGACGCCGGAGGAGGGCGCCTGGGAGACCTTCGCCCCCTCGGCCGTCGCCTTCCGCGACGACTGGCATACGCCGACGGAAATGACCGAGGCCGACATGGACCGGGTCGTGGCCGCCTTCGAGGACGCGGCGCGTCGCGCCGACCGCGCCGGCTTCGACCTGGTCGAGCTTCATGCCGCGCACGGCTATCTGCTGTGCGAATTCCTGTCGCCGATCTCCAACCAGCGCACCGACTCCTACGGCGGCTCGGCCGAGAACCGGATGCGTTTCCCGCTGAGGGTGGCGCGGGCCCTGCGCGACGCATGGCCGCGGACCAAGGCGCTGGGCGCGCGCTTCAACGGCTCGGACTGGGTCGAGGGCGGCGTCGCGCTGGACGAGGTGATCGCCTTCGGCCGCGCGTTGCACGACATGGGCTACGACTATCTGCACCTGACGTCGGGCGGCAACGTCGCCCGCGCGGACATTCCGGGCGGGGAGCCGGGCTATCAGCTGCGTTTCGCGGAGGCAGTGAAGGCGGCGGTTCCCGACGCCGCGGTCATGGCCGTCGGAATGATCTTCGATCCCCAGCAGGCCGAGGCGGTGGTGGCGTCCGGCCAGGCGGATCTGGTCGCCATCGCCCGCGCGGTCCTGGACGATCCGAACTGGGCCCACCATGCGGCGGTCGCCCTGGGCCAGCCCGAAGGGCTGCCCCGGCCGTACGAGCGGGCCGGCCAGGCGACCTGGCCCGGCTACCGCCGGGCGTCCTAGGCTCAGGCCACGGCGGTCAGCGGAAGGGCGGGCTGGTCGTCCGCCCACAAGGCCCGGGCTTCCGCCTGAAGGTCGGCGTCGGCGACGGGCTGGGGGCGACCCAGCAGATAGCCCTGCGCCTCGTTGCAGCCCTGGGCCCGCAGGAAGGCCAGCTGTTCGGCCGTTTCCACCCCCTCGGCCAGGACCGGTATCTCCAGGCTCTCGCCCAGCGCCAGCACGGCGCGGATGATGGCCGACGACTGCGGGCCGCCGTCCAGCTCCGACATGAAGGAGCGATCCAGCTTGATCTTGTCGAACGGGAAGGCGCGCAGGGTCGACAGGGACGAATAGCCCGTCCCGAAGTCGTCCATGGCGATCGACACGCCCAGTTCCTTCAGCTGCCGCAGGATGTGGGTCGTGCGCTGCATGTCGGTGATCATGGCCGTCTCGGTGATCTCCAGCTCCAGGCGCGATGGCGAAAGGCCCGTCTCGAGCAGAATCTGATGCACCAGCCGGGGCAGGTCGACGTGGCTCAGCTGGACCGGCGACAGGTTGACCGCGATCTTGTGGGGCTCCGACCAGGCGGCCGCCTCGGCGCAGGCCGTGCGCAGCACCCATTCGCCGATAGGGAGGATCAGCCCGCTTTCCTCGGCCAGCGGAATGAAATCCGCAGGCGAGATGAAAACGCCGTCCGGGCGACGCCAGCGCAGCAGGACCTCATAGCCCGTCACCGCGCCCGTCTCGACCGCGGCCTGGATCTGCCAGTTCAGGCTGAACTGGTTCTGGTCCAGGGCTTCGCGCAGCTGCTGGACCAGACGCCGGCGGTTGCGGACCGCTTCGTCCATCTCTTCCTCGTAGAAGCAGATGTCGGTCATCAGCGCAGCCTTGGCCCGGTACATCGCCAGGTCCGCGTCGTTGATCAGCGCCGAGATGTCGCGGGCGTTGTCCGGCCAGATCGCAATGCCGATGCTGACGCCGCAGGCCACCTCGGCGTGGTCGAGATCGACCGGCGCGATGATGGCTTCGCGCAGCCGCTCGGCCAGATTGAGCGCGTCCTCCCGCGCTTCGACCGGCGTGACGGCCACGAACTCGTCGCCGCCCAGACGGGACACGAACTCGCCGGGGCGGATCGCCGCCTTCATCCGTTCCGCGATACGCACCAGCAGCTGGTCGCCGGCGGCGTGGCCATGGACGTCGTTGACCTCCTTGAACCGATCCAGGTCGATGGCCAGAAGGGCGACCCGCGCATGGGGGGCGTCTTCGGCGGTCTGCCGGGTCAGCCACTCCAGGAAGCTGGCGCGGTTGGCCAGTCCGGTCAGGGCGTCGTTGCGGGCGAGGTGCGCGATGCGGCGCTCCTGCGCCAGGCGCAGGCGCAGATCCCTGACCGCATAGATCATGAAAGGCAGGTCAGCGCCCTGGCCGGCGTCGCGACGGACCGCGACCTCGATCGGAACGGTCGCGCCGTCCTGCAGGGTCAGGGACGCCTGGGTCAGGGCGCCCACCGGCAGGCCGGCCACCTCCGGCAGCCAGCGCGCCAGATGGTCGCCGATCAGCGAGGCCCCGTCGACGCCCAGCAAGGTCGCGAAAGCGGCGTTGGCGGCCACGATGCGTCCGTCCTGTTCGACCACCATGCCGTCGACGGCGCCTTCCATCAGCTGTTCGAAGTGAGCCTTGGCCTGGGCGCGCGACTGGAGGTCCAGGGCGTGGCTGGCCGCCCCCGTGCCCAGCACCAGTAGGCCGACGGCCGAGACGGCGAAGGCCATGACCAGATTGGCCTGATCGCCGGTGATCGCGCCTGCCGACGGCGCGAAGGGGATGACCGTCATGGCCGCCATGCCGGTGAAGTGCAGGACGACGATGCCGACGACCATCAGCAGGATGGCGAGCCAGAGATTGCCGTTGCGACCCGCCGCGACGGCCCGGTTGAACGCCAGAACCCCGAACAGGACCACGCCGACCACCGAGGCCGCGACATAGGCGACCGACCATTGCACCACGGCCTCCAGCGCGAAGGCTTCCATCCCGGTGTAGTGCATGCCGACCACCGTCAGGCCGAACAGGCCGCCGCCGATCTCCGCCGCGCCACGGAAGCGACGGGCCGCGATCCACAGGGCCGCCGCGCTGCCGGCGATCGCCAGCCCGAGGGATAGTCCCGTCAGCAGCGGCTCATAGGTGATGTCCACGCCGGGGCGGTAGGCGATCATCGCCACGAAGTGTGTGCACCATACCGTCGCGCCCGTGGCCACGGCCGCCATGAAGGTCCAGGCCAGGCGCGCGCCCTTGTCGGCGTATCGCAGCCGCTGGAACAGGCGCATGGTGATCAGGGAGCCGGTCAGGCAGAAGACCGCGGCGAGCCCGACAAGCCACAGATTGTGGTCGTCGACGAGGCAGGAAAAGAAACGCATGACGATCCCGGGAGGATGGGGAACGTCTCCCTACGGATCGAAGCTTAAGCGTTTGGCGATCAAAAAGGGCTAACGAGAGCCTAAGCGGTCAGGTGCTGGGCAGCTGGTAGGGGTTGTTGACGCTGACGGTCTGGCCCGGGGCCAGACCCAGTTCCTCGAACGACCATTTCAGCTCGACCCCGTCGACCTCGGGGTCGCGGCAGGTGTCCTCGTCGAGGCGGCGCAGGGTGATCACAGCATCACCGCCCTGGATGGTGACGATGGGGATCAGATCCTCCTTGCGGGTGCAGCCGTTGGAGCTGACCCAGAAGATGGCCTCGGTACGGGTGAAGGCGGCGGCGTGGACAGGCTCCAGGGCTCCAGGCATGCCGGCGGTCGAGACGGTCGGAGGCGCGCCCCCCGCGCAGGCGGCCAGGCTCGCGGCGGCCGCGAGCATCAGGCCC
>Ga0065721_10050565_pt1 | contig 19232 bp, 12 predicted proteins | sample Mesricmetagenome_FD_59108 | JGI IMG/M metagenome (GOLD analysis project Ga0065721, IMG submission 59108) | Mesophilic microbial community from rice straw/compost enrichment Sample: eDNA_1 v2 (version 2) | ecosystem: Engineered > Solid waste > Grass > Composting > Bioreactor | place: USA: Davis... | reverse complement strand
CAGATAACTTTCTATGGCAGCAATTTTTTCTAATCCAGAAGTCTTTGCTTTACGAGACATAAAAAACTCCCCCAATGATAAACAGTTTTATTATTTCAACTGTCTACCATAGGGGGAGCATATCAGATATAGGAGCGGTTCTTTTTTGCGTCTCCACAGACGATGCGAGAAACCGTCACGACCATGCGAGAATCGATCATCGAACACAAGAAAGCGCTCTCCTATAATGAGCTTACAGACAAGAGAGGAGGCGCGAACATGAAGAAGCCACGATCGAAAGCGATCTCGAACCTATGGAAGTATCGTTACCTGACTCTTATGATGCTGCCGGCGGTCGTCGTACTCATCATACACAGCTACTTACCTATGTTCGGCGTGTTCATCGCCTTCAAGAATGTGAACTACGTGGACGGCATCTGGGGAAGTCCATGGGCGGGCTTCGACAACTTCCATTTTCTGTTCCAATCGGATTCGCTATGGCGGATTACCCGGAACACGATCGGATACAGCTTAGCTTTCCTCGTGATCAACCTGATCCTATCGGTAGTGATCGCGGTCGCGCTGAACGAGCTGAGGAGCAGGTTCGTCGGCAAGCTGTACCAGAGCATCCTGCTGATGCCCCACTTCCTGTCGATGGTCGTCGTCAGCTATCTCGTCTATGCGTTCCTCAACCCTACGCAAGGCTTCATGAATACGACGGTGCTCGACTGGCTCGGGATCGACCCGAAGTTCTGGTACTCGGAGAAAGACTATTGGCCGTTCATCCTCATTCTGGTCAACGCCTGGCACGGCATCGGCATCGGAGCGATCATCTACATCGCAGCCATTGCAGGCATCGATCCAGAATACTACGAGGCTGCGGTCATCGACGGTGCGTCGAAGCGGAAGCAAATCCTGCATATTACGCTGCCGTCGATCCAGCCGGTCATGATCATTCTAACGATTCTGCAGATCGGCAAAATCCTGAACGCCGACTTCGGGTTGTTCTATCAAGTGACGCTGGATACCGGCATGCTCTATCCGACGACGGACGTCATCGACACGTACGTGTACCGCTCGCTGCTTGAGTTGAACGATATCGGCATGTCTTCTGCGGCCGCGTTCATGCAGTCGGTTATCGGGTTCGTCTTGGTCATCGTGACGAACATGGCGGTGCGCAAGCTCAATCGAGATCAGGCGCTATTCTAACGAGAGGGGGCGAACGATGTGTCCGCGCCGGCTAATGCCAAGCCATTGAACCAAATTTCGACCGGATCGAACGTCGCGCTTAACGCCGTGTTCATCCTCCTATCGTTGCTGTTCGTGATGCCGGTCGTGCTCGTCCTGATGGTATCGATCACCGACGGCGACGCGCTGCTTAAGAGCGGATACAGCTTCTGGCCCGAGAAGCTGTCCTCTATCGCTTACAAGGCGATGTTCGAAGACTACGGGACGATTATCGGGGGTTACGGCGTCAGTATCGGCATTACGGCAGTCGGAACGGTCTTGAGCGTTCTGCTGATGGCGCTCTTCGCCTATCCGCTATCCAGGAGCGACTATCCGTACCGTACGTTCTTTACGTTCTTCCTGTTCATTACCCTAGTCTTCAACGGGGGACTGGTCAGCCGTTATATGGTCTATACCCGCGTGCTCGATCTTTACGACTCTTATTGGGCGCTTATTCTTCCGCTGCTCATCGTCCCGTTCAACGTCATCATCATGCGCACGTTTTTCCAGACGACGATTCACCCGGCCATCATCGACTCCGCGAGGATCGACGGCGCCGGAGAGGTGCGGATCTTCACGAGCATCATTCTCCCGCTGTCCGTACCGGTGCTGGCTACGATGGGGCTGTTCGGCACGATCGCGTATTGGAACGATTGGTTCAACGCGCTGCTGTACATCGAGAGCGAACACAAGTATCCGCTTCAATATTTAATGCGGCGCGTCATCAACGACGTGCAGTTCCTGAAGACGAATATTACGATCGCTGCGCAAAATCCGGAGATGATGAGCAAGCTTCCCGATCAAGCGCTGCAGATGGCGATGGCGATCGTCGGCATGGGGCCGATCCTGCTCGTCTATCCGTTCTTCCAGAGGTTCTTCGTCAAGGGACTGACGATCGGGGCAGTCAAAGGATAACCGCTAGAACCGACGAAGGGTAGTGTACCTGATGTCGTTCTATAGATAAGATCTATATCATAGGGAGGCAATCGAAATGAAAAGAAAATGGGTTGGTCGAAGTCTAGTCGCCTTACTCCTCATGCTAACTGTTGTTCTGCAAGCCTGCTCGAGCAATAACAATAACGGCAACGCCAGCGAATCCGCAAGCCCGAGCGCACCAGCATCGAATCCGGCGGAGTCTCCGTCCGGAGAAGCGACACAAGAGCCGAGCGAGCTCGAACCTTACGAGGTATCGATCGTGTATCTAGGTACGCCGCAGAAGGACGATGCACTCGTTGAGGAGAAGCTGAACGAGTATTTGAAGGAAAAGATCAACACGACGATCGATTTGCGTCCGATTCCGTCGGCCGAGTATCGGCAGAAGACGGAGCTCATGATGAACACCGGAGAACAGATGGACCTGATCTTCGCCGCATCTTGGGCAGGCTTCTTCGGCAACGTGACGAAGGGTGCCTACCTCGAGCTCGACGAGCTTCTCGATAAGTATGGGCAAGGCATCAAGGAAGGGCTTAATCCGCTTTATCTGGACGCTCCCAGGTTCAAAGGCAAGCTATATGCGGTGCCGACGAATAAAGAGATTACGCAGGGCTTGGCGCTGATGTACCGCAAGGACATCGTCGACAAGTACAACATACCGATCGATCAGATTAACACGATGGAAGATTTGCGCCCTTGGTTCGAGCTCTTGAAGGAGAAGGAGCCGCAATTGATCTTGAATATGGTCGGCGCCCAATCGCAAGGCGACAACATTATGTACGAGACGAACTCTTCTTACCGCGCCATCGGACCGAAATATAGCAAAATGCCGCTGCTCCTCATCGACTTCAAGTCTACCGATATGAAGGTGAAGTCTCTGCTCGATCCGGAGATCGTGGCTATCAACAAGAAGGAATACGAGCTGTACCGCGACTATTACGTCAAAGGCTACACGAACGCGGACGCGGCGACGAACACGGCGAATTTGGCAGACCTGAGGAAAGCCGGCCAGTTGTGGGTCCAGAGAGCGACGTGGAAGCCTGGCGCGGAAATCGAGACGAAGCTCAGCACGGACAACAAATACGATTTCGTCTCGCACGTCGTCGCCGAGCCGATCGTCGATACGGACGCTGCGTCCGGCTCGATGCTCGCCATCTCCAGAACGTCCAAAAACCCTGAACGCGCCATGATGGTCCTGAACTACATGCATACCGACCCGTACGTCATGAACCTGCTCGTGCACGGCATCGAAGGCAAGCACTATACCAAAGTCGGAGACAATCGAATCGAGCTTATCCCGGATTCCGGCTTCCTGCCGGGTACGTTCTGGGTGCTGGGCAACCAGATGATCAACTACCTGAAGCCGGGTCAACCGGACGACATGTACGACGAATGGGAGAAGTTCAACAACGAAGCGACTCGCTTCCCGCTGCTGGGCTTCGTGTTCGACGACACGAACGTGAAGAACGAGTTGTCCGCGCTCTCTAGCATCATGGGCGAATATGCCGCGCTCGCGACCGGCGCCGTGCCTAATCCGAGCAAAGTGATCGATGAACGCAACAAGAAGCTCGAAACGGCCGGCATCGCGAAGGTTAAAGCTGAAATGCAAGCGCAAATCGACGCTTGGTTAGCCGAGAACAAACGATGAGATAGGAGATTCGAAGCATGAACAGCTGGAGCGAAAACGCGTGGCAATATGTCTTGGATAAAATCGAGCGCACGCATGCGCGAATCGGCGACTCGTTCCCGCTAGCCTCTTACGGCGGGAGGTACGACGATCGTGAGCCTCATTGCTGGACGAACGGCTTCTGGCCGGGCATTCTATGGACCGTATATCGGGACACGAAGGACAAGAGGCTGCGCAAGATCGCGGAAAGCTGCGAAGCGAAGATGGACGCTCCGCTGCAACAATACGTAGAGCTGCATCACGATAACGGCTTCATGTGGAGCTTGTCCTCTGTCGCGAATGATAAGCTGACCGGCAATCCGCAATCTCGTATTCGCGGGCTGATCGCGGCGAGCCATCTCGCCAGCCGATTCAACCTGAAGGGACATTTCATCCGCGCTTGGCTATACGAGGGCAGCGAAGGGCTCGCGATTATCGATTGCATGATGAATCTCGGATTGCTGTACTGGGCGAGCGAGCAGCTAGGCGATCCGCGATACCGTCACATCGCGCACGCCCATGCCGAGATGGCGCTAACGAGCTTCGTAGACGAGGACGGCGCCGTTCGGCACATCGTCCGGTTCGACCCGGAGACGGGCGAGCGTCTTGAAGCGCTCGGCGGGCAGGGCTACGGCCCGACATCCGCATGGTCGCGCGGCGCGGCTTGGGCGATCTACGGTTTCGCCAACAGCTACCGTTATACGAAGGATGAACGGTTTCTGGCCGCGGCGAAGAAGACGGCGGATTTCTTCCTCCGGCATCTGCCTGACGATCTCGTGCCGCCCTGGGATTTCCGCGCGCCCGAGGACCAGATTTGGGCGAAGGACTCGACGGCGGCGGCTTGCGCGGCAAGCGGCATGCTCGAGATTGCGGCGTTGTCCGGATTAGACGACGGAGAGCGTTACAGGAGCGCAGGTGAAGCGATTCTCAAATCGTTGTACGAGAACTATACACCAGAGGATCCCTCGGAGGAAGCGCTGATCGTAAAAGGCACGGGCAGCTTTCCGAGCGGCTACGAAGTCGAGACGCCGATCATATACGGTGATTTCTTCTTCGTAGAAGGCATCGCGAAGCTGAGAGGGAACAAAGAGGTTTTCTGGTAATTCTCATAAGATGATCCTAAATGAACAGGGACGATTCCGAACGCGCGCGTAACCCGCCCGCCTATTGGATCGTCCCTGTCGTCGTGCCTGCATAGAATCCGCCGCGAACGCGGAGGTGCTCGTACGGAGCGGACGGGTTCGCGATTCGCCACAGCATTCGGTCGGCGGCGCGAAAACCGCACTCCTTGATGAGCAGCAACGGTCTTGTGAGCAGCGGCAAATCGTCCGTCTGCTCATTGACGATACCGATCAGCGAGCAGTCCGTCGGCACGCGTACACCGGCGTCCGTTAAAGCGCGGTACACCGGGACGGCCAGCTCGTCGATCGCGCACACGATCGCGCTTGGCTTCAATTCCCGATAACGATCGATGAACGCTCGCGCGTCGAATTTCTCCTGCTCGGGCACATAGGCGAGCAGCGGCAGGTGAGCCGTCGGCGTCGCGTCTTCGTTGACTTCCTGTAGTGCGTCGCGGAAAGTCTGCCATCGCAGACGGAAGCCTCGCTGCGTACCGATGTCGCCAACGTACAGAATTCGCGAGTGTCCCATTCTACGCAAATGCAAGACCGATTGATAGACGGCTTCGCTGACGTCCCAGATGACGCTGTCGACGTTCACCTCGTGCGGAGGGAAATTGAGCAGAATGCGGGGGACGGGGAGTGTGAGCAGAAGCCGCTCCAGACGTTCGCTCGCCATCCGCGGCGCAATGAACACGCCTTCGGCATATCCGATTCCGGTTGATTCCGCCCATTCGGCGAAATCGTCCGGTCGAAGATCCGCCGGGATCAACACCGGATCGACTCTGTGCCCGAACTCCGTGAACCGGTCATGAAGACCGTCTAGCAATAACCGGTTAAAGTTCAGAGATTGCTCCGTGTGCAGCAGAACGAAGCGCCTTTGAACGATCGGATAAGGGGAAATCCGCTCGTAGGCGAACGCGTTCGTCTGCGCCTTCGTTAAGTAGCCAAGCTCTCGCGCGACCTGGAAAACTTCGCTTCTCGTCTGCTCGGACATACCGGGCTTGCCCGACAACGCTTTGGATACGGTCTGGATGGAGAGGCCGAGCTTGTCGGCAAGATCGTGCAGCGTTACTTTTTTTCGTCTCATGTCGGAAACGGCCTCAGCTTTCATCAAGTAAATGTAGTTTAATTTTAAACTAAAGTTAAACTAACTTTAAAGCTATTTCTTCCTCATAATGAAAGATGTCAACGAACATCAACTTAGGCACACCGAGGGAGAGATACGCATGAAGATATTGGAGGCGGACGTCGTCGTCTGCGGCGGAGGACCTGCGGGAGTATGCGCGGCGATCGCGGCAGGGAGAACCGGCGCAAGCACGATCATAATCGAACGATACGGATTCATTGGGGGCATGTCCACGGCGGCTCTCGTCTATCCTTGGATGACCTATCATACATTAGACGGCAAGCAAGTCATTAAAGGCATCGCTCAAGAAATCATCGACCGGCTTATGGCGATCGGCGGTTCGCCGGGCCATCTTCGGGATACGGTCGGATTCACGAATACGATTACGCCGTATCACCCGGAGAAGTACAAGGTGCTGGCGGTCGATATGCTGAAGGAAGCGGGCGTCAAGCTGTTGCTCCATAGCTTCATTGACGAGGTAAGGATGGACAGCAACGCGATCGAGGCGGTGCAGGTGACGACGAAGTCGGGCAAGCTGCTCGTCAGAGGGCGCATGTTCGTCGACACGACCGGGGATGCGGACCTCGCCTTCTTATCCGGCGCCCCGTGCCTTCAAGGACGGGACAAAGACAAGCTGACGCAGCCGATGACGATGAAGTTCCGGATGCGCGGCGTCGATCTCGGGCAGGTGAAGCGCTACATGATCGAGCATCCGGACGAGTTCTACCGCAAGACGCCGATCGATGAGCTAGAACAGCTCCCGTTGTCCGGCGTCATGGGCTTCGTCAAACATTGGAAGGACGCCAACCTGCCGATTAACCGCGACCAGGTGCTATTCTTCACCGGTCCGGCGGACGATGAGGTGCTCGTCAACACGACGCGGGTGCAAGGGCTGAACGGAACCGACGTAGAGGATTTGACCGAAGCGGAGGAGCTCGGCCGTAAGCAGGTGCTTATGGTTGCCGAGTTCATGACAGCCAACCTGCCCGGCTTCGAGAAGGCGTCGTTATCTGACGTCGGCGCGCAGATCGGCATCCGGGAGACGCGGCGCATCGACGGCGCATACGCGCTGCAAGCGGATGACGTCGTGCAAGGGCGCAGATTCCCCGACACGATCGCGCGCAGCGGCTATCCGATCGACATTCACGATCCGTCCGGCAAAGGAGTGACGGCTGCTTGGGTGAAGGGCGACGGCGCGTACGATATTCCGTATCGCTGCCTGCTGCCGAAAGTCGTGACCAACCTGCTTGTAGGCGGACGCTGTATCTCGACTTCCCATGAAGCGTTGGCTACGACGAGGCTGACGCCGAGCTGCATGGCGACCGGCCAAGCGGCGGGTACGGCTGCGGGGCTTGCGGTGAAGCAGGGAGTGACTCCGGCAGAGCTGGACGTCCAGCTGCTAAGAAGCGTACTCTCTAGCAACGGCGTCGTAGTCGAATAAGCCCGTGCATGCATCTCAACCTTGACGGACACGTTCCGATCAAGGTTTTTTGTATCCCTAATGGATAGAAAATGCCGTACTGCTCTCAGCCGTTTTATTGTAAAGTAGATGAATATCCTCAATAAAGGGAGCGCTTACATGAACAGAATGCGCTTTATCTCGATCCGAACGAAGTTCCTTCTCCTGTTCTGCCTGCTGATCACGCTGCCTTTTCTCCTTAGCGGAATTCTTACTTATCGTAAATATTCATCCAACGTGGAGCGGGATGCGGAGGCGTATTCGCAGCAGATCGCCGAGCAGGTCGCCATTAATCTGGAGCAATACGTCAAGGATATCGACCGCGTGACGCTGTCCCTCTATTACGATAACGACGTGATGGAGATTCTGAACAATCGCAGAGGTCCGATGATGAGCAGCAACTACTTGACGGTCAGCGAGCGTACGGTGATGAACCAACTGATCTCGAGCGTCGTCACCGACAGGACGGAGATCGAAGGCGCCTTCGTGTTCGCGCTCGACGGCAGCTTGTTCAGCAACCTTCAAGAGACCATTCGCAGAAGCTGGGACCCCGACACCAACGAATGGATGGTGCAAGCGAAAGCCAAGGACGGAGGACTTGCGATCATTCCTCCGAGCGAAGGTGGTTACTATCTTGAGCAGTCTCGCAAGGTGCTTTCGCTGACGCGGCTGATTAAGAATCCGCAGACGACCGATGATCTAGGCTACGTCAAGATTGATATATCTAGCAAAGGACTCGAGAAAATCATTTCGAAGATTCGGGTCACGCCGAACAGCAAGCTGTACGTGTTCAACGAGGACCGGCAGCTGCTGTATCCGTTCGAGACGGAGACCGATTCAAGCTACGAATCGATAGCGGGGGAAGGCTCGGATCAGTTGATCGTCTCCGATCATGAGGCGGAGTACGGCAAGCTGCGTATCGTAAGCGTCGTTCCTCGCGGCGACGTGCTGAAGGACGCGAGACAATTAACGAGCTTCACGCTATGGATATCGATTTCCGCGCTCGTTCTCGCCTACGTGGCCGCCGTGCTGGCATCGAACATGTTCGTCAAGCCGATCAACCATTTGCTTAAGAAAATGAGACGTGTCCAAACCGGCAACTTCGATGAGCGTGCCAACGTTAATTCGAACGACGAGGTAGGCCTGCTGACGGAAGGCTTCAACCACATGGTGTCCCAGCTCGATATCATGATCAAGGACATGTACGAGCTGCGCCTGCGGGAGAAGGACGCGGAGCTGAGCGCGCTGCAAAGCCAGATGAATCCGCATTTTCTATACAACACGCTCGAGTCGATCTCGATGTTCGCCCACAAGGAACGGAACGAGGAGCTTTCGCACGTTATTACGAACCTCGGCAAGCTGCTGCGCTATACGATCAACAACAAGGAACGGTTCATGACGCTGCGCGAGGAGCTCGAGTTCGTCGATTACTATTTGAGCATCCAGTCGTTCCGGCTGGAAGACCGGTTGTCTTCGGAGATCATGTCCGATTTCTCCCACGAGCAGGCGATCGTGCCGAAGCTGATCCTGCAGCCGCTTGTAGAGAACGCGATCGAGCACGGACTTGGCGGCGAAGGGCCGCTGCGAATTACGATTCTCACGAAAATCATCGGAGACGATCTGTTCATCTTCGTCATGGATAACGGAGCCGGAATAACGCCGGAGCGGCGGGCGGAGCTAGAACGGATGTTGAACGGTTCGTCGATGGACGCCGAAGAGCCGCGAACCGGCAAGAAAACGAAAGGCTTCGCGCTGCGCAACATTCATCAACGGCTGCGCTTGCTGTACGGCGACCCGTACGGGCTCACGATCGAGCATACGAAGACACAAGGCGCGTCGTTCTATATTCGACTGCCGTTCCGATGGGAGGAATAACGATGAGACTACTTCTCGTAGAAGACGAAACGAAAATTCGCCAAGGCATACGAAGCCATGTGGAGTCGATCTTGCCCGCGCCGCTGCATATCACGGAAGCGGCCAACGGCAAGGAAGCTTGGGAATGGCTGAAGACGCAAGACCAAGTCGATCTGGTCATCACGGATATTCGCATGGGAGAGATGGACGGCATCGAGCTGCTTCGCCGGGTTCAGCCGACGCATCCTGGATTGCCGTTCGTCATCGTCAGCGGCTACGACGAATTCGTCTACGCGCGCGAAGCGATGCGATTAGGGGCGATCGATTATTTGCTTAAGCCCATCGACCGGGTAGAGTTGGCGAGAGTGTTGCACAAAGTGCGAGACGCTTCGCGAACGAGCGAAGGCAGCGGAACGGAAGAAGACGCGGTAGAGCCGGACGATCACAAGGAAAGGCTGCTCATCCGCAAGGTGAAGGAGCTGGTGATGGACAACCTGGACCAGGATCTTTCGCTGCAGTTTCTAGCCGACCGCGTCTATTTGCATCCCAAATATCTCTCCGATATGTTCAAACGGGAAACCGGACAAAATTTATCGGACTTCGTGACGGAGCGCCGGATGAACAAAGCGAAGAAGCTGCTGAAGGAGACGGTCATGAAGATTCCGGATATCTCGCTCATGTGCGGATTCGCGAACCATAAATATTTTCGCGCGTTGTTTAAGCAGCACTTTGGCGTCACGCCGTCGGAATACCGGGATGAATGACAACACCTTACGATTTCGACCCTTTTATGGAATCCGTGTCGTTACGTGCGTTCGGAAGCACCTCGTATAATTAAGCTTGTAAGCGCTTAATAAAACCGTAGAAGGAGAACATCACATGAAAAAGGGTCTAATCCTAGCTTTAAGCTTAAGCATGACGATGCTGTTCGCCTCGGCCTGCAGCTCAGACAACAACAATGATGGGAACGCGAAGCCGTCCGGTTCCGCTTCGGCTACGACGCCTGCAGCAGAGAAAGTCAAGCTGACGTTCGCCATCTGGGGCAACGACACGCACAAAAAAATGTACGAGGACATGATCGCGAAGTACAAGACGATCAAGCCGAACGTCGACGTGGAAGTCATGACGATCCCGGCGGGCGAGTTCCAGCAGAAAATTTCGGTTATGCTCGCTTCCAAAACCGCGCCGGACATCATGTGGATGCTCGAGCGGGCGATCCCGCAATTCCTCGACAACGATCAAGTCGTCGACATTTCATCCTCGGTCAAGAACGATGCGGAATACGACTTCGTCGATTTCATTCCTTCGACGCTTGAGCTCGTAACGCGCGGCGATCAGTTGTACGGTATTCCGTTCTCCACGCCGCCGAACATGATCTACTACAACAAAGATCTGTTCAAATCCAAAGGTTTGAAAACGCCGACCGAGCTGTACAAGGAAGGCAATTGGACGTACGAAGAGATGGAGAAGGCGGCGCAAGCCATTTCCGATCCAGCCAGCGGCGTGTACGGCTTCAACATGATTCTCCCGAGCACATCGTGGACGGGAAGCTGGATGGAATCGATCATCTCGCTCGTATGGGCGTTCGGCGCCGACTACTTCAGCCCGGACAACAAGAAGTTCGCCCTGAATTCGCCGGAAGGCGAGAAGGCGTTGCAGTTCTTCAGCGACGCGATGTTCAAGAAGCAAATTCATCCGAAGCCGGGCGATCAAACCGGATTCGAATCGGGCAAGATCGGCATGCAGCAAAACCTGCTTAGCTACATCGGCAAAGCGAAAGAGATCAAAGACTTCGAATGGGATATCGCTCCGATGCCTAAAGGACCGGGCGGAAGCCAAGGCACGACGCTCGGCTACGCGGCTTACATGGTCACGAAGGACAGCGAGCATTCGGAGGAAGCGATCGACTTCCTGAAATATTTGACGAGCAAAGAGAACATGGCGATCACGTCGCAATTCTTCGTACCGGGCCGCACGTCCGTGCTCGGCTCCGACGATTTCTTGAAGCAAGGACCGTCTCCGGAGAGCGTTAAGATGGCGATCCTCGATCAAATGGCGGACGCAAGAGTACGCCCTGGCTTTAATAACTATCAACGCATCGACGACAAGATGAAGCAGAACTTCGACTCCATCTACACGCAGTCGGGTACGATCCCCGATATTCTGAAGAAAATGGAAGCCGACGTTAGTCCGATTCTGATCGAATAGCACGAGTAAGAGACAATTGCCAAGCGGGGCCGCTTGGCAATTGTCATAGAAGGAGCGATTTGCCTATGAGCGCAAGCTACACCAAGTTGAAACGGAAAAAGGCGATTTACGGGTACGCGTTCATCGCTCCGATGATGATCGGTTTCCTCCTGTTTATGGCCGGTCCGATCGTCGCGGCAGGCTGGTACAGCCTAACGAGTTATTCGTTGCTCCAGCCGAGCGAGTTCGTCGGCATGGACAATTACGCTGAAATCTTATCGAAGGACGACTCGTTCTGGGAGACGCTGAGGAATACGCTTTATTTCTCCGCCGGGCTCATTCCCTTGAACCTTCTGCTCGCGCTTTCGCTGGCTCTGCTGCTGTCGAGCAAGCTTCGCGGCATCGGGTTGTTCCGGACGGCGATATTCACGCCTGTCGTGACTTCGATCATTATATGGGCGATCGTCTGGAAATATATTTTCGCCACGGACGCCGGTCTCTTGAATCAATTGCTTCACTTCTTCGGCATTAAAGGTCCCGCCTGGCTGTACGACAAAGACCTTGCGATGCCCGTCGTTATCGTTACGAGCGTGCTGAAGAAGGTCGGCATGAACATGGTCATCTTCCTCGCGGCGCTGCAGGACGTGCCGAAGATGTACTACGAGGCGGCGACGATCGACGGTGCTTCGAAGTGGAAACGATTCACGGCCATTACGCTGCCGATGATCTCCCCCGCGCTGTTCCTGACGCTAATCATTACGTTGATCGGTTCTCTTAAGGTGTTCTCGCAGATCGTCGTCATGACCGACGGCGGACCGGGAACAAGCACGAGCGTGCTGGTCTACTATATCTACAAGCTGGCGTTCAAAAATTACGAGCTGGGCTACGCCTCCGCGGTTGCGTTCGTCTTGTTCTTCCTCGTTCTGGCGCTGACGGTCGTGCAATGGAAGCTGCGGAAGAGGTGGGTGCATCATGAAGAGTAAAACGAATCGATACTTATGGAACGGCTTACAGTACGCATTGCTTTCCATCGTTACGATCATCATCGTCATGCCGTTCTTCTGGATGTTGACGACGTCTCTCAAGGATCGCAACAAAATTTTTCAGTTCCCGCCGCAATGGATTCCGAAGCCTTTCGTATGGAGCAACTACAAGGAAGTGTTCACTGCTCAGCCGGACTTTCTGCTCCATTACTGGAACAGCCTGTACATCGCCGTGCTCGTTACGGCAGGCACGTGCATCGTCGGTGCGCTAGCGGGATTCGCTTTCGCGAAGCTCAGCTTTCCGGGTCGCAACGTTCTGTTCCTCGTTCTCCTTAGCGGAATGATGATTCCAACTGAGGTGACGATCATCCCGAACTTTATATGGTTCTCCAAGCTAGGCATTATCGATAAGCACTTCCCGCTGATCATTCCGCCGATGCTCGGCGCCGGCGGCATCTTCGGGGTGTTCCTGCTGAGGCAGTTCTACATCACGATTCCGAAGGACATGGATGAAGCCGCGGAAATCGACGGCTGCGGACCGTGGCTGACGTTCTGGAAGATCATGCTTCCGATGACGACGCCCGCCTTCGCGACGCTTGCCATCTTTACGTTCCTGAATAGCTGGGAGGACTTCCTCGACCCGCTCATTTACTTGAATTCGTCCAAGCTGTACACGCTGCCGATCTCGCTTAGGATGTTCACGGATATGGCGGGCACGGATTGGCATCTGCTGATGGCCGCTTCCGTTATGGCTACGTTGCCGCTCCTGCTCGTGTTCTTCTTCGCGCAGAAGAGGTTCGTGGAGGGTGTATCGACGACGGGATTGAAGTAGGGTACTCACTAAGCAGTTTCGTAACCAAGAATGTGTTTCGGCATCTAGAGACCGTGTCGTTACGGCGGCACCTTAATAAAGGGGACAATGGGTATGCTCAGAAAATTTATCGCAGTCCTGCTTTGTATTACGATGCTTGGATCTGTCGGGATGCTGCAGCCGCAAGCCGCGCATGCAGCGCCCGGTCCCTGGGACTTGATCAGCGACGACATGTCCGATTTCGTTGCCACGGGTTGGGAAGACTTCGGCACCGGCACCGGCTCGGTCGTGCAGGAAGACGGATACGTGGCGATCCACGATCAAGGAACCGCTAAAGCCCGATATTTGCTGAAAAATATGACTACGCCTAAAGAAGCGTTTACGTTCGAGATCAAGGCGAAAGCCGACGCGACGAATACGCTGAATGAGTTCAGTATTCGCAGTGACAGTTACCTGATCAGCTTCTATTTAACGTACGGTACGAGCGGCAAAGTGCAAAGTAACGCGACAAGTCCAGCACAGACCGCAACGCTGGATACGACGATCTATCACACGTACCGATTGGTCGTGCATGCCGATTACACGTACGACCTGTACGTGGATGGTGCTCTCGTATGGGCGAACGCTCCGAAGCTGTCCGCGACAGGTACTTCACTGATTAAAATCGGGGGCGATTCCACCTCGAAAGCAGAGTTGTTCGTCGATCATATCCGTATGGGAACGGGGGAAATCCTGCCGTCCGATGCGGCTATCGTCTCGATCCCGTCCGTGACGGTGACGACGTCGGCCGGCATCCCGCCGGTGATGCCCTCCGTCGTGACCGCCGTGTACGATGATGAATCTACATCAGCGCTTCCGGTCGTCTGGGAGGCGATCGATCCGGCGAGCTACGCAAGCGAAGGCACGTTCATGGTGCAAGGGGACGTAGCGGGAACGAGTATACCGGTCACCGCAATCGTCACGGTAGGCCCAGCCGTCGTAGCGATCTTGAACTTCGAACCGGTTGCCGTTACGACGCTCGTACGGACGGCTCCTGTCTTGCCGGCTACCGTTAACGCGAACTATGCGGATAGCTCGACGGCCCCTGTTCCTGTCGTGTGGGATTCTATCCCGGAGACGCAATATTTGGCGACGGGAGCTTTCGACGTATTCGGAACGGTTGAAGGAACGTTAATTCGGCCGGTTGCTCACGTGACCGTGGAAGAGGTGACAGAGGATCTATTCGATGTCCTGCGGAAGAAAATTGCCACGATGTTAACCGGCGGCGACGATTATGATCCGCTTGACCCGGATATTGCCGCGCAAATCGCGGTTGTAACCGCCAAAGCGCAATCCCATTGGAGCACCATGGACAAGACTTCCGGCAGAACGTACTTGTGGAGCGACTTGGCTGCAGCGAGCGATTCCGATTGCGATTGCCGCAGTTCGGCGGATATGACTGCGTCGTATACGCGATTGAAAGAGATGGCGATTGCCTATGCGACGAAAGGGTCGGCGTTATACCACGATGCCGCGTTGTTCTCGGATATTAGCCAGGGTCTGGATTGGATGTATGAGAACCGCTACAACGAAGTCATCCAACGAACGGATAACTGGTGGGATTGGTGGATCGGCTCGCCGATCGCGCTCAACGAGATCGTCGTTCTCCTGTACGACGAGCTGCTGCCGTCGCAAATCGCGAACTATATGAATGCCGTCGATCGCTTCACGCCGATCGTCGATATGACGGCCGCAAACCGCGTATGGAAGAGCCAGGTCGTAACCGTTCGCGGCATTATCGTCAAGGATGCCGCGAAAATCGCGCACGCCCGGGACGGGTTAAGTGACGTATTCCTGTACACGACAAGCAGTGACGGTTTCTACAAGGACGGATCCTTCATTCAGCACGAAGTGTTCCCGTATACCGGCGGTTACGGCGCATCAATGCTGGCCAGCCTATCGGACTTGCTCTATGTCCTTAACGGCACTCCGTGGCAGGTGACCAATCCGAACGTCAATAATGTCTATCAATGGGTGTACGATTCTTTCGAACCCGTCATGTACAAAGGCTTGGTTATGGATATGACCCGCGGGCGCGAGCTGTCGCGCCACTATGCTACCGATCAAATCGCCGGTCAACGGATCATCCGGGCAGTCATGCGGCTGGCCGAGAGCGCGCCGCCGGAGCATGCCCAGGTGTTCAAGGGCATGGTTAAGCACTGGGTCCAATCCAATGATTACATCAACTTCTTCAGGAATAATTCCATCAACGATATCGAGAGAGCTAAGGCGTTGCTGCTGGACGACTCTATCGAAGCGCGAGGCGAAATGAGTGCTTATCGTCAGTTCGCGGGCATGGACTCGGTCGTCTTGCGTCGTCCTGATTACACGGTAGCGATCAATATGTTCTCGTCACGCACCGCGAACTTCGAAGCCTCTCATACCGAGAATAGAAGGGGCTGGCACACGGCGGATGGCTTGATGTATCTGTACAATGCCGACATCGGTCAATACAGCGACGATTACTGGCCAACTGTCAATGCCTACAGATTGCCCGGCACGACCGTGGATACGCTCACTCGCACGCCTGGAGCGGGCGGAACAAGGAAAAGCAAGTACAGCTGGGCGGGCGGCACAGATATGCTTGGCATATACGGCGTATCCGGCATGGAACTGGACGGGCTCGTCAGCTCGCTGACAGCCCGGAAATCGTGGTTCATGTTCGATGACGAGGTCGTCTCGCTCGGCTCGGGAATCAATAGCACGGATAATCGAACGATCGAGACGATCGTGGACAATCGCAAGATTGGCTCCCTCGGGGACAACGAGTTCACCGTGGATGGGGCCCTGCAACCGACGACACTTGGATGGAATGCCGATCTGCCAGCGATGAGTTGGGCGCACTTGAAGGGTTCCGTGCCCGGTTCGGATATCGGCTATTATTTCCCGGAGCCGACGACCGTAAAATCGCTGCGCGAGTCGCGTACCGGCAATTATAGCGAAATTGACGGAAGAAAAGGTACGCCGACAACGCCGATTACGAGCAACTACTTGACGCTCTGGTTCGATCATGGCGCAAACCCCGAGGGGGCGACCTACGAATACGTAACGTTGCCGAACGCAACGGCGGATGAGACGGACAACTATGCCGGTAATCCGGACATTGAGGTACTCGTCAATTCCTCGAGCGTGCAAGCCGTGAAGGAGAAAAAGCTCGACATGGTCGGAGCCAACTTCTGGAACGACGAGCTGTCGACGGTTCGCGACGGAGACGCCGACTGGATTACGAGCAATCGGAAAGCTTCCGTCATGACGCAAGTTACGGATTCTAGCTTGCTTGTGTCCGTCTCCGATCCGACGCAGTTGAACTCGGATACTATCGAGGTAGAGATTCATCAAGAAGCTAAGGGCGTCATCGCCGCCGATCCTGGCGTGACGGTGACGCAATTCGCTCCGACGGTTAAACTGTCCGTGCAGACGGCAGGCGCCAAAGGGGCTGCGTTCCATGTGAGCCTAAATCTGACTCCACCGGAATCCGCTCCAAGCAAGCCGAACTTGACGAACGCTGCTGCCGGCAATTACACGGCGACGTTGCAGTGGAATAGCGTGGAATCGGCTGCAGGATATTACGTTATGTATGGAACGGAAAGCGGAAGTTATACGAACAAAGTCCAGGTCGGCTATACGAGTAATTATAAAGTAGGCGATCTTGAGGCCGGCAAGACGTATTACTTTGCCGTATCGGCTTACAATTCACAGGGCGAGAGCGAACCTTCGGCCGAGCTTGCCGTGACGCCGATGGCAATGGCATGGGATCTGATCGACGACGATTTGAGCGATTACACAGCAGGTTGGTTCGGTCAGGGTGGCTCGGGATCGATTACCCAAATAGACGGCTACGTATCGATACGGGACAACGACACCGCTAAAGCTTACTACTTGATTCGCAATGATTTTGTCGCGCCTCAAGGAGCGTTTAGCTTCTCCGCGACCGCAAAAACAAGCGCTGCCAGCACGAAGAACGAATTTACGATACGAAGCGACGAATACTTGATTAGTTTCTTTCTGAACCATGGCACGGAAGGCCAGTTGATGAACAAGGCAACCAGCCCGACGAAGAGCTATACGTTGGATACGACCGTGTATCATACGTATACGGCCGTCGTTCACGCCGATTATACGTACGATCTGTACGTTGACGGCAAGCTCGCTTGGGCAGGCGCAAACAACATGGGTCGAGGAACTACGCTGATCAAAATCGGCGGCGATACCGCTTCGCATGCCTGGATCGACCTGGATCACTTCCAATTGGGCACGGGCGAGATCACGCCGCTCCCTAATAACGTCACGGTATCGCCAGTGGTCGTCGACACGATCGCGGGAACGGCGCCTATACTCCCCGCGCTGGTCACCATAACGTTCGAAGATGAAACAACGGGGACGCGGGGAGTCATCTGGGACACGATCGCCCCGTCCGCTTATCAGCATGTAGGATCTTTCGAGGTAGAGGGAACGCTCGATGGCACGGAACTGCGCGTTAAAGCAACGGTTACCGTTCAACCGGCGGACTCCGATCCAGGCACTGATCCAGGCACTGATCCAGGCACTGATCCAGGCACTGATCCAGGCACTGATCCAGGCACGGATCCAGGTACAGACCCAGGCTCAGATCCTGGCAACGAACCCGGTACCAATCCTGGAACGAACCCAGGAACGAATCCAGGTACCGATCCTGGTAAGGATCCTACAACTCCAGAGCAACCACCGGTAACGCCTGTCGTCCGTACGGATCTACCGTTGGCGACCAAGCAAGCGATCGGCGACGGATTAATCTATCGCATCGGCGAGAAGGCCTCCGGTAGCTCCGATACGCCTGCACAGCCGGCCAAGGTTGCCATCGATTATAAGCAGAAGCCGAATCAGGATCCGCACAAAATCGTAGTCGGCTATATCGATGAATCCGGGAAATTGACTATCGTTACGGACGGCGTCTACCAAACCGGGGAAGGCCAAGTCACATTCACGGCCGATCAGCCTGGAGATTATGTGATTTACTACAATGATGTTTCATTCCAGGATGTACAATCTATCGCATGGGCGAAGTCGAGCATTGAAGCTTTGGCTGCGCGCGAAGTGATTCAAGGCGCGGGCAACGATCAGTTTCTTCCGAACAAAGCCGTCACAAGAGCCGAATTCGTCGCCATGGCCATGCGAATGTTCGGACTTGTGGGCGACGATGTGGAAACTCAATTCGCAGACGTAGCTGCTGAAGACTGGTTCTCTAGTTCCGTCGCGGCAGCGCGCAAGTTGGGCATCGTTAACGGAGGCGCAGACGGCCAATTCCATCCGAATGATCAGATTTCGCGTCAAGACATGGCCGTCATCGCGCACCGACTCGTCCAAGCTCATCAAATCCAATTGGATACTTCGGAGGTCACCTCCTTTAAGGACAGTGGGAACATTGCGCCATATGCGCAGGATGCGGTGGATTTCATGCACCAAGCATCGATCTTCGTCGGCAGCAACGATCGTTTTCAACCGAACAACGCAGCGACAAGGGCAGAAGCTGCCGTGATCTTGTATAAGCTGTTGGTCCTCGCCAAATAACCGATCAGAGGAGCCATTCGAAGCACTCGTAGGTTGCGCGGGGAGGAAGAATTCTATGAAATGGCAAGGGAAAAGCTGGGCTACGCTCGGCGACAGCATTACGGAAGCGAACGGCTACCAGCCTCATGTACGCTCCGCGCTCGGCTTCGCCGAAGTCGCGAACTATGGCAGGAGCGGCTGTCCGATGACGGCGGGAGGCGACACGGACGAGGGCTCGACCGTGAGGGTCGGCGCCGGAATAGGAAGGTATGATTGCGTCACCGTGTTCGCCGGCGTCAACGACTTTCGGCTGAGCAAGCC
>Ga0065721_10050564_pt1 | contig 19242 bp, 16 predicted proteins | sample Mesricmetagenome_FD_59108 | JGI IMG/M metagenome (GOLD analysis project Ga0065721, IMG submission 59108) | Mesophilic microbial community from rice straw/compost enrichment Sample: eDNA_1 v2 (version 2) | ecosystem: Engineered > Solid waste > Grass > Composting > Bioreactor | place: USA: Davis... | reverse complement strand
TTCTCGCACAGCACGTGCTTGCCCGCGTTCATGCACGCGACCGCTTGCTCCGCATGGAGCGAGTTCGGCGACGCGATGTACACCGCATCGAACGCCTCGCTGGACGCGAACGCCTGCAGGTCCGTATATGCGTGCGCTGCGCCATGCTTGTCCGCGAACTCGCGTCCCTTGCTCTCCGTCCTCGAATAGACGGCCGTCAGGGCGAACCTCCCGCTCTCCCTCGCCGCTTCGATAAACCGATCCGTAATCCAATTCGTTCCGATTATTCCGAATCTGATCATGCCGCCATTCCTCCAGTTTTCCATCTAACCCCATATCTCTATTTTAACTGCAAATGCTGTCGATTACCTAATCGTTCGGTATACGCGGTTGTAAAGCGAATAAAGCAAGCCGGAGTCCGATTTGGGCCTCGGCTTGCTTTATTTTGATTCATTCGTATGATTTGCTCAAATGATTGGTTACTTTGTTTTTAAACACAAGCTCATTTAATTCAAAATCCATAAAAACTTTTTGGTAATCCATATCGCTGCTTACAGCCTTCGCCATTCCATTCGTAATTTCAAAAATAAATGGTTCGGCTGAGCCAAAATAATAAGGAGCACCCATCGAAGATGGGAGTAAGAAGAAATAGTACTCTCGATTTCTGTGAATATTAGCCTTGAGTTTCTCGGTTTTCCCCTTATATGAACCACCGCTAATAGCAACCTTTATCCCTTCAGATCCTTTTACATCCCCTTTTAATACTTCAGTAACCGAAACCGTATAGTCAGTTCCCGGAACGATTACCTCTGCTTCCTTACGCGGATCAACCTTGTCACGCCTTAAGTTCCTCGGGGTTCCATTATCCTGAACAGTGCCTTTTACAACGACTGCAGACATGTCAATCAATGTTTCCAAATCAGAAGGGTACGCTATATCCTCATCGGTAATCGGTTTATTATTCATAATCGTCCATAACATAAAGAGTAAAACTCCCACAATAATTGCTCCGATGATATTCCAACTATTCTTTTTTATAATAGAAATTATCATCATCCACCTTCCTTTCGGCAAGTGTGATTCGTTACTACGGATTATACCAGCATTAATACTTTTCTCGTGCCGAATCAGCTACGGCTTTCCCATCTATTTTCAGCGTTCAATCCGATTAAAATTGCAACATTTTGTACCCATGATCGTTCAATATACGTTATCCTTAACAGAGCTTTAACCTCTTGAAGCAAAACAAACGGAAAGGTGCACGACTTCGAATCATGAGAACGCCAGAGTTACAACCTGCAGCAGCAACCGATGTTTATCGCCAGACCACGCATAGGAAGCGCAACCCTTCAGCACTCATATTTTTCATCCTGTTATGGGCAGTATTGATCGCATGCGGAGTCGCCGGAGCGAAGTGGTATTCAGACCGCATCCAGAACGATGTGTCCGACCGATTGGAATCGCAGACCGCTGCGCAAATCACTCAGATGCAGCAAGATTACGAGGCGCGTATGACGCAGCTCGAAACCGACTACAAAGCGCAGCTCGCGCTGATGGAGAGCAAGATTCAGACGCTGAACGAGCTGCTCACCTTTACGAAAGACAACATGGACACGAAGACGGACAACAGCAATAAGCTGTACACGCAGCTGGCCGAGGTGAAGAAGCAGCTCGCCGAGCTGAAAAAGAACCTGGACGTGCTCAAATGAGCGCGGCTTTCAACCGCGGCATCAACCGGACGATGCTGCTCGCGTGCGCGCCGTTCGTCGGCCTGCTCGCCTGGCTTGCGATCGGCAGCGTGAGCGTCAGCTTGACGGACGAAGCTTTCCCGCAAGCTGCCCACGGTAACAGCAATCCGGCAGCCGCAACCACACCGGTGTTGAACGGACTCGCGAAAGCCGAGACCGACGCCGCGATCACCGGGCAGATGATTAAGCAGCAGCTTAAGCTCTACAACCAGACGAACGCCGACATGAAGACGATCTCAAGCTTAGCCAGCTCGCAAGCGGCGCGGCCTTATGTCATCTACGACAAGCGCATCACCGGCAAGCTCGGCAAGCCTGCCGCCACGATCGATTCGGACAAGCTGCGGGCTCAGCTGTTCTATCTGAACAACGGCAGCTTCCGCAGCTACGCGCTCAAGGTCAAGCTCAAGCACAAAGACGCCATGAAGCTCGTGCTGGCCGGCGATCAGCCGGGCAAGTCGGAGACGACGTTAAACGCCGTCAAGCGCAACAAAGCCGCGGTAGGCGTGAATGCCGGCGGCTTCGCGGACGGCCGCGGCGGAAGATATCCGCTTAGCACGACGATCGTGGACGGCAAGTACGTCGGCGGCTTCGAGGCAAGCTACAAGGACCTGTTCTTCGTCGGCCTGAGCGAGAGCAACAAGCTGATCGGCGGCAAGTTCAGCAGCCGTTCCCAGCTCGACTCGCTCAAGCCGAAGTTCGGCGCCTCCTTCGTGCCCGTCCTGCTGGACAACGGCAAGAAGACAGCGATTCCTGCTAAGTGGAAGACCAGTCCTAAGAGGGCGCCTCGAACGGTCGTCGCCAACTACAAGGACGACCAGCTGCTGTTCATCGTCGCGGACGGATACAACGAACGGGGCAGTTCCGGCGCGACGCTCGAGGAAATGCAGTCGATGCTGAAGAGCTTCGGAGCGATCGACGCCTACAACCTGGACGGAGGCGGCTCGTCTACGCTCGTCTTTAACGGACGCGTCATCAACAGCCCTTCGGACGGCCAGCTTCGCAAGTTGCCGACGAACTTCGTTTTCTTCAAATAATAGAGAAGGCTGTCTGCCTTGACGGGTGCACTTCCTCCCTCAAGGCAAACAGCCTTTTTCCTCGTTAATCGATATATTCCACTTGGTAGCCTCTCCGCTCTAGCTCCTCCACCAAGCCGTACTCCCCGACCATATGCAGCGACCCGACGGCGAACAAGTACGTCCCCTTGTCTCCTTCTTGCAAGTAGCGGTCGATTTTATCGACCATGCCGATATTCCGGCTCACTAGAAACTCTCTGTCGAACTCTTCGAACAACTCGCCCATCGATTGATGTCCTTCCTTAACGTACGCTTCGTACATTTGCTCCAGAATCTTAACGTCTCCTAGCGTCCACATATCCAGCATTTGCTTCAGCCCGATCGACGCCAGACTCGCTCCTTCCACCGTCTGGTGAAAATAGTTCTCCTGAAGCTCCTCCGTAAAGCCGTCGAAGATGTCCAACTGCGATTCGACGCTCTCCAGCTCGATGATCGTTTTCCCGTTCTCGTGCGCTTCCTTCGCGAGGTGAATGTCTATGCCGTCGACATCCTTGTATTTGGTCGCCGGCAATGCTTCAAGCGTCATGGCGCCGTACCAGGGCTCGTACTTGTCGAATAAGCTTGCGCCGACGATGCCCATCGACTTCTTCATAAGCTGCTTGAACTTCTCGTAATCTTCCTCGGACACGTGATCCTTGAGCTCCGTTCCATCCGCGAGCAGCGCTTTCTCCGCCAGAAGCTTCGCCATCGCCAGCTGATCGACCGCCGTTAAATCCAGCTCTAAGCCGATATAGCTCGACTCCTCGATCGCATGCTCGAGATCCTCGTCGAGCGGGTACATTTCCTTCCTCGCCACATGGATCGTGCCGACCAAGTAACCCGAGTTCTCGCCGCCCGTCACGCGCCACAGAAAACCTTTGGAGCCCGGCTCCGACGGTTCGTTGTCCGCGGCCGGCGCGGAAGGCGATGCCGCCTCCTCGGACGCGATGGCCATGGCAGAGGAGCTCGGAGACTCGCTCGCTTCGTCGTTCGACGAGGAACTGCAAGCCGTAAGCAACGCCAACAGCAATAATCCAACCGTACCCGTTACATATCTTTTTCTCAAAACCGTAATCCCCCGCTTCGATTAGTGTAAGGCCGCATCCCGCTCGACATTTCCCGGGGAATAACGACAGTGCTGTGCCCCATCCCGGCTGTAATAACGTATACGCATAATTCAGAAGAGAGGTTCATAGAATTCATCATCTAGCATTTTCTAAGAGGTGAGCGTATGCGCCAAGAGAGATTGATGCTCTATTGCCAATTGAAGGAAGAACAGAAACGAATCGAAGACGCCCTTGATACGCTTCGTGAGGAAATTATCGCCGCCTACGAATCGGACGCGGAATTCCATCTGTCGAACTACACGCTCAAGATCATCTATCAGGAAAAAAGAGTGTACGACGACAAGCTCGTGTTCGCGGCCCTTCCCGATCCCGAGCTATGGAAGGCAGTGTGCAAGCCGGACCCGTCCAAGATCGCCGCGCTCGTCAAGACGAACGTGCTGCCGGAGCAGCTGCTCGAAGGCACGTACCGGACGACGCGAACCGCTTACCTCTACGTGCATCCTTAACCGCCGCTGCCCATCTCTTCCTCAAGCCGTTTCATGAACTCCTCCGCGGCGCTGTAGCCTTGCTGCTTCAAATACCAGTTGTTCGCGGCCGCTTCGATCATGCCGGCGACGTCCCGCCCCGGCTGCAGTTGGATCTCGATATACGGAACCTTCACGCCCATATATTCCGTGAACTTCGGCTCGAGCTCTAGGTCGTTGTTGAGCGCGTTATCCTGCCACGGCGTGAGCTCGATGTCGAGCACGATGCGGGACTCGTCCTGGAACGCTTTGCGTCCGTAGAGACGGACGACGTTCACGAGTCCGATGCTGCGCAGCGCGAGAAATTCGCGCGTCGTCTCGTTATGCGTGCCGAGCAGCGTCTGCGAGCTCAGCTTCTTCAGCACGACGATGTCGTCGGCGACGAGCCGGTGGCCGCGACGAATGAGCGTATGCGCGGTTTCGCTCTTGCCGATGCCGGACTTGCCGCGCAGCAGGATACCGATGCCCGACACGTTGAGACAGACGCCGTGGACGGCGATTTCTGGCGCCAATTGTTTGAGCAGATAATGGTCCAGCTTCCCGATGAACTCCGTCGTCTTGTCTTTCGTCCGCAGCAGCGGAATGCCTTCCTGCTGGCAATAGAGAAGTAAATACTTCAGTCCCGTATATTCCTGATTCGTCGTCACGATGAAGCAGGGAGGATGATATTTAACGACGTTGCCGATATGCAGATTGCGATCTTCTTCGGTTAACGTATGTAAATAACTGATTTCTTTGCGCCCGAGCACCTGCACCCGTTCCATCGGGAAAAAATCGAAATAACCGACGAATTCGAGCCCCGGCCGATGCGATCTCGCCTTCGTGATGACGCGATCGAGCCGATCTCCCCCGGACAGAATTTCCAGCTTGAAATGCTCCTGCAAGCTTTGAACCGTAATCGACTTCGCTTTCATCTGTTCCCCTCCGCGTTCCCTTGCTTATATCCCTCTTTATTTTTCACCGAACCTCTACGCTTTTCCTGCCTGTCAATCCACGCCGATCATCTGAACAACCGGCCTGCCGTCGCCCGGCAGCCTCGCTTCGCGCGCGAGCAATTGCGAGGAGCCGTCTCCGTCTAGGAAAATCCCGTCTATCAGACCGTTCGGGAGCGACTTGCCGTAAAGCTGGATCGCCGTTCGAAAGTCCTCGGCCGTGCAGCCGATATTCGTGACGATCAAGTATACGCCGCCCTCGGCATAGGCGATCGCGCTGCGCAGACGATGATCATCCGGCGCGGGCATCGCTTCCGTATCGACAGCTTGCTTGCGCCAACCGGCGTCGTCCTGCAGGTTAAGGCTGATGCCGCCCTGCGCCCAGTAATCGGAGCGATCCGTGACGTTCAATTGACTCGCGTCGCTGACGACCTGTACCGAATACGCTTGCGTCTGCCCGTCGTACACGAGCGTCCCCCGGGCGTATTTGGCGTTGAACCAGCCCGACCCGCGAGCACCCGGATCTCCGCCAACCGGTACATCGTCATGCACGGCAATGCTGAGCAGCTGCTTTTCCCAGAAGAACCCGCCGTTCACGCCGACGATCCCGGCTGCCGTTACGTTGTTGTCGATCCGGCGCAAATGAATGTATGGCGGGCTAGTCTTAATAACATGCAGAGTGATATGGTTGTCCGCGATATAGCTTTCATACTCGTAATTCGCGCTGGCGGGTTCAGGTGTGGCCGACTCCGGAATCGAGAGATGCGTTAAAACATAGATCGCAGACGCGATCAACAGAAAAGCGATATACATGATTTTGAATCGGAATAAGTGCCGTGCTAGAACGGATGCTGCTTGCAATCTCATTGTCCCCTTACAAGACTCGGTTAATGTTTCGTATGTCGGTTCGCATAGGACGAAGCCGCATAAGCGTATGGCTTGACGCGCGGTTCGTATGATCTCGCGACCGCCACCAGCTCGATCATCTCCTGCACGCACTCCGCGGTTCTATTGATTTGCGGCACGGTGCCGGCGTCGATGTCGATATACGCGGCTAGAGCGGCGGGTGCGCCCAGCTCGTTCGGATCGAATCGCCGCGCCACTTCGAGCGATAGTATCGTTTCTAGCATCAGCTTTTCGCGTATCGTTGTCAATTGCCTGGGAAAGGCGAATTGCCGATAACACCCCCATGCGCCTTGCCCGAGCCGATGAATGACGATGCCGGTCGCGAACTTCGTATAACCGCGATGGCCTTGACTGTCCGTGCCGATGATGAAATGGTAGCTCGCTTCAGGCGAGTCCGCCACGTACGTTGCGACGCGCTCGCGCACGTCGTCCAGGCCGAGTTTACGCTCGGTTTGGTTCTGGAACGCGACGTGCTCCAAGGCGGCCAGGCTGTGAAGCATGGTCATGCGAATCACCCCCTTCATACGGGCTTAGCACGGGATTGTTCTATTGTATGAAGGATGAAGCTCGGCTCATTTTTGTTATTGCGGGTTGCAACCAAATTGCACCATTATGCGTCAATGATTGTAATCGCGAACAAATCGAGCCAAGAGGCAGTCACTTATAGTTCTGGGGGGAAATATTCATGGGTAAAAAAACAATGGCGGGGATGCTGTTAGCCAGCTTTATTCTTGTTGCGTCCACGGTCGCCGCGCCGTCGGGCCGAGCTCCGGCGGAAGCGGCATCGGCAGCAGCCGTCGACTTTAAGGGCAGCATCGTCGTGAACGGCGCGGCGCTGCTGCTGGCTCAACCAGCCTATGCGGTTAAAGGCGTTACGATGGTACCATTGACGCCAATCGCGAAGGCGCTCGGAGCGAAGGTCGATACAGGGAAGGACGCCGAAGGCCGTTCCTACGCGAAGCTAACGCGCGGTGACAAATCCGCGACGATCACGGTAGGAGTCGCTAAGATGAGCGCGAACGGACGGACGATGGGACTGGACGTCGCGCCGGAGCTTCGGAACGGATCGATCATGGTGCCCGTGCGGGCGATATCGGAAGCGCTCGGCACGATCGTCTCCTGGGACGGGATCGCCGGCGCGGTCCGCATCGACGATCCGAAGCAGCTCCCGGTCATCGGGACTCAGAAGAAGCTGGATGAGCTGATGCAGGAGATACAGAGCAATAGCGGGATTTTCTATGCTCGCGGCGTTACTGTTGTATCCGAGCAGATGATGAAATCGATCCCGCAGAATGCTGCCGGTGCCGTAGCTACGGAAGCTGCCTCGGTAGACATGGGGGCTTCAGCCGAAGACGCGGGCGGCGGCTCCGAAGGAAGCGCGGACTACTCGAAGACGAACGTGCAGGTGCAGGGCGTCGACGAAGCGGACTGGGCGAAGACGGACGGGAAATTCGTCTATCAGATCAGCGGCAGTCGGGTGCACATCACCGATATCTCTAATCCGGATAAGCCGAAGCTGGCGGCATCGCTAGAATATTCGGAGAAAGACAACTTCTATCCGATCGAGATATACGTCGACGACAACCGCTTGGTCGTGATCGGTCAGCATAACATCGTCTTGCCTATGTCGAGCGAATCGGCTGGCGCCGGTTCGAGCGGCTCGAGCACGCCTTTTTCGGGCGCGGGCGAGACGGCGACGTCGGAGAAGAGAATCGGCATTATGCCGGTCGTTCCAATGACAAACACGGTTCAGACGAAAGTATACGAGCTTGACGATGCCGGCAAGCCGACTTTAAAGCGCGAGACCGAGATCGAAGGCAGCTATATCTCTTCCAGGAAGATCGAAGGCGCGCTGTACGTCGTGACGAACAAGTACAACTACAATTACGTGTACCCAATGGAGAAGAAGCTCGAAGACAGCCTGCCCGCGCAATCGTCTGCAGACAGCGGCATCGAACCGATGTACGGCGACAGCGCCGTGACGGATGAGAGGAAGAAACTGCCGCTTAGCGATATCCGCTACTTCCCGAATCCGGTGGACAGCAGCATGTTGCTTATCGGTGCACTCGACCTCGACCGGCCGGAGCAGGCTCTCCAAGTGTCTGCTTACCTCGGCTCCGGGCAGACGATCTATGCTTCCTCTAAGCATCTTTACGTCTCGGTCGCCAAACCCGTGCCAGACGGCAACAACTATCGCATGCAGACACACATCTATAAATTCCGCCTCGATCAAGGCAACGTCCTGTACGTCGGCGAGGGCAGCGTTCCCGGCAACGTGCTCAACCAGTTCTCGATGGATGAGCACAACGGCTACTTCCGGATCGCGACGACGATAGACGGTTGGACGTCAACCGGAGAATACAACTCCACGAACAATGTGTACGTGCTCGACGAGCAATTGAAGACGATCGGCAAGCTCGAGGATCTGGCGCCGGGCGAACGCATATACTCGGCGCGGTTCATGGGCAGCAGAGCTTACATGGTCACGTTCCGCCAAGTCGATCCGCTATTCGTCCTCGATCTTCGCAGCCCGACGAGACCCGCGGTGCTCGGCCAGCTCAAAATTCCGGGCTACAGCGATTACTTACACCCGTACGACGACAACCACCTCATCGGCTTCGGCAAGGAAACGGTGGAGCTGCCGGTGAAGGGCGGGGACAAGGAAGCGACGATGGCGTACTATCAAGGCATGAAGATCGCGCTCTTCGACGTCACCGACGTCAACCATCCGAAGGAAATGTTCAAGGAGGTCATCGGCGACCGCGGCACAAGCTCCGAGCTGCTGTACAACCATAAAGCGCTGCTGTTCTCCAAGGAGAAAGGGCTGCTCGCGTTCCCCGTCGAGCTGATGGAAATCCAGGACAAGGATCAGATCGAGCAGGGCGGCTTCCCGGCTTACGGTCAATTCGTCTTCCAAGGCGCTTACGTCTACGGCATCGATCTGAAGAATGGCTTCGCCTTGCGAGGGCGGATCACCCATCTGTCACAAGACGACCTCGCCAAGAGCGGTCAGTACGGCTACAACTACGGTAAGTCTGTACGGCGCATTCTGTACGCAGGCAACACCCTGTACACGCTGTCCGATAGCCTGTTGAAAGCGAACGATCTCGGCAGCTTAAGCGAACGCGGAACGCTCCAGTATCCGCTGCAGCCCGGAGTGAATGATTGGCCCGGCGGACCGGTGAACGACGTCGTTCCGGTAACCTCGGGACCTGCAACAAGGTAACTTTATTGGCACCGCTCCATGGTCGTTAAGACTATGGGGCGGTTTTGTTTACACCGGGGTTATCCCCTTGGCTCAGGATTAGGGAAAGTCTGCGTTTCGCTCGCAGTTAGTCGCCCAGACCGACTAATTCCCGCCCGAGTCCGCGATCCGCTCGCAGTTAGTCGCCCACACCGACTAATTACCGCCCAAGTCCGCGATCCGCACGTAGTTAGTCGCCCACACCGACTAATTCCCGCCCAAGTCCGCGATCCGCACGTAGTTAGTCGCCCAGACCGACTAATTACCACCCATATCCGCGATCCGCTCGCAGTTAGTCGCCCAGACCGACTAATTCCTGCGCATGTCCACGTTTTGCTCGCAGTTAGTCGCCCAGACCGACTAATTACCACCCATATCCGCGATCCGCACGTAGTTAGTCGCCCACACCGACTAATTCTCCCCATTCTCCGCCCAAACCACTGAGTTACTCGTCCAAACCGACTAATTCCGTCCCCTGTTCGCCCCACGCTACTTGGACTCTCCATAAGAGAGAGACTATAATGAGGTAAGTTGATCGCACGGATGAGAAGGAGAGACGGGGAACGATGAACGGTAAAATATTAGTCATGACAGCCGTTGATGCTGAGCGTGACGCGGTATTGCGCGGATTGAAGGGTGACGATCGGTTCGAGTTGAAAGTCGCCGGGGTTGGTCCGGTTGCGGCCGCGATCAGCACGACGACGGAATTGACGAGCGGCGAGTACCGCTTGGTCATCAGCGCCGGCATAGCCGGCGGCTTCGAGGGGCGCGCGGAGATTGGCGACGTTGTCGTCGCGACCGAGATCGTTGCAGCCGACTTAGGCGTCGAGACGCCGGAGGGGTTCAGCAGCGTGGACGAGCTCGGCTTCGGCACTTCCCGCGTGCAAGCGGACAAGCCGTCAACCGACCGCGCTGTCAGCGCGCTGAAAGCAGCCGGCATCGCGGTCAGCTACGGGCCGATCGTCACCGTGAGCACGGCGACCGGTACGGCCGCTACCGCCGCGCGTCTCGCCGACCGCGTACCTGGCGTCGTCGCCGAAGGCATGGAAGGTTACGGCGTTGCCGCGGCCGCTCACGCCAAGGGAATACCCGCGCTCGAAATCCGTGCGATATCCAATCGCGTCGGCCCGCGCGACCGATCCGCATGGCGGATCGGCGACGCTCTCAGATCGCTCGAGGCCGCATTCGATCAATTAACGGAGGGACTACATCTATGAGAATCGCTTATTCGCCTTGCCCGAACGATACATTCGTCTTCCACGCCTGGGCTCACGGACTAATCCCCGGAGCGCCCCAGCTTGACGTTACTTATGCCGATATCGATATTACGAACTATCTAGCGCTACAAGGCGAAGGCCCCGAGGTGATGAAAATATCCTACGCCGCGCTCCCATGGGTATTAGACAATTACGCGCTCCTGCCCTGCGGAGGAGCACTCGGCCGAGGCTGCGGACCGCTCGTCCTGACTAACGGCAAAGCCGCAAATCCGCAAGACCCGGCGCAGCTGTCCGGCGCCGTCGTCGCCGTGCCAAGCGAACGTTCCACCGCGTACCTGCTGTTCCGGCTGTGGGCAGCCAAGAACGTACCGGGCGGCGTCGGCAAGATCGTCGTCATGCCGTTCCATGAAATCATGCCAGCCGTTCAGAAAGGCGATGTCGACGCGGGACTCGTCATTCACGAAGCCCGTTTCACCTATGGTTCGTACGGACTTACTTTGCTCGAAGACATGGGCAGCTGGTGGGAGCAGGATACCGGCTTGCCGATTCCGCTCGGAGCGATCATCGCCAAGCGAGGACTCGACACGGAAGCGATCGCAGGTTGGATTCGCGCATCGGTCGATTATGCGTGGACGCATCCGGAGGCATCTAGCGGCTATGTCCGCGAGCACGCGCAAGAGATGGACCCTTCGGTCGCCAAAGCGCACATCGAGCTTTACGTAAACGCCTTCACCGCCAACCTCGGAGTGGACGGATACGCCGCGGTCGAGAGCTTGCTCGGACGCGCCATGAAGGAAGGACTCGTCCCTGAGTTCGACCTCGGCAAGCTCCGTTAAACGAATAACACCGCCTTCTCCTCATCGTCTTGCGACAAGGGAAAGGCGGTGTTGTTTATTACATAACCATATCCAGCAATATACCCGTCATGGACAGACGCAAGCCCGCATGAAGCCTAGGAGGATATCCCGGTTTCGGCCTCGTGTCGAAAATTTTGTCGTTGAGCAGCTGACTGGCCGGTACGCCGATATATCGCTCGGTCGTCTCTTGTAAAGCGATCGGCAGCCCTCTAGCATCGCCAAGCGCCTCTATCAACCGTTCTGTCCGCCCGTCGTAACGCCCGCGGAACGTCTCTTCGTCTAATTCCAAGCTGCCATCCTCCGTAAGACGTATGCCGAGCCTCTCATAATCGCTAGCTTCAACTTGCAGCTCCAGACCGTTCATCACGTTCGGATTCAAATACGGAACTGCGTCTTTCCATTCCTCTCGGAGGTTGTTATAGGAAGATACCAACCTACGTATATAGTCAATCGCCGATTCGTCGTCGACGTCCTCCCGCTCCCGATCAGATGCTGCGGAGTGAACGTCTTGGATCGCGACCAGCACCCTTACGATGCCGATCGCCGCCGATTTGGCTCCGCGATCGAAAGACCGCGAGGCGACTCCTCTTCTGGCTCCGGGGCGATAACGGGCTTCCATCCATTGGTCGAACGGAAATTGGGCATACGTCGGCAGTACCCGAGATGCTCGAACTACGCGTTCGATAGACGGAACCATTATGATCGCCCCTTTGCCATTGGTTTATTTTAACTATACCATGCCTTGGGCGATTTGTGGCTAACGTTATGCGCGTCGTCTGAACCGCGTAATGAACAAGCCTGCTGCTGCCAATAGGAGGAGCCCGCCTAACGTGTAGTACGCTTCCTTAAGGCTGCCGCCGTCGGCAGACGCGCTTGCGCCGTTCATGCCGAAGTCCGGCATGCCGCCTGCTCCTCCCGGCATCCCGCCGAAGTCGGGAAATCCTCCTCCCGGACCTCCAGCCGGAAATTGTCCGTCCGCTGGTAGGCCGCCCTGAAAATCCGGCTGCTGCCCGTCTTGGAAGTCCGGCGGTTGCTGACCTTGGGAATCAGGCATCTGTCCTGCTTGGAAATCCAGCGGTTGCTGGCCCTGGCCGTTCTGAGCCGGGATATCATTGTTGCCGCCGAATCCGCCGAATCCGCCGCCCATGCCTCCCATTCCCATGCCCATTCCCCCGCCGCTGCCGCTTCCGTCGCCGGAAGAAGGGATCGTGCCGTCCAGCTGCTGAGCAAAGTTGTCCACGTTCGTCTTGTTCGTGGATAGAAGCTGCGGAATGGCATTCTCGAACTGCTCGTACGTGTAGAACGGCCTTGGATCCGCCTTCACGTACGGCGAGATGAGCGCTTGAATGTCCGCCACTCGCGCAGCGAACGCCTCTTCGGACAAATATCCGTCGATGGCCGTCTGAACGATCTCATGGTACTTCTCCTTATAGGATTCGACTTTAAGCAGCTTGTCGACGAGCGGCCGGTCCGCGACCGCGCCTTGCGTCGGTTCGTCGAGGAGAACGTTGGAATTGCCCATGCCTCCGAAAGCCATGTTGTAGTCCCACGGCAGAATCGAGAAAATCCCTTTGCTCTCGTACAAATAATAGTTTTGCTGGTTCGAGCCGAGATAGCTGTCCATATTCACGGTTACCGCGTTAAGCGCGATATACTTGAGCGCTCCCTCGACATCGAGGACGCTCTCGTAATCGCTGCCGTGGTTCAATTCGTCCAGCATGTCGATCAGGATGTCATCGTTCGACGACTTGGACTTCTGGACGAGCGCGGAATACGACGACAGCTTGTCGTCCTTCCATACGAGGTCGCCGCCCCCGCTTAATCCTCCGCCGAAGCCGCCGCCTTGCATACGGCCACCTCTGAACGGGTTCTGCGCTTGTTCACCTTGCGCTTGTTCACCTCGCGTTGCTCCGTTCTGCGCCTGACCATCCTGCCTTGGCCGCTCCATTCCGCCGAACCCGCCGAAACCTCCGCGCCCGCCTCCGGCGCCGCCGCCCATGCCTCCGCCGCCTATGTTGAACTCCGCCTTATACAGCGCGCCGTAGGAGTTGTCGAAGTTCCGCTCCAGATAGGCGTCCCCGATCTGCTCGATCGCGAGATAAAAGCCCCAAAGCTTGCCGTTAATGTACACGTTGACGTAGGAGAACTTCGGCGTCGGCAGCCCCATCGTCTCGGCTAGCTCGTACGTAAGAAATTCACGCATGTATGTCGCGTCGCTATAGTTGTTGTTCAGGTTGATTTTACGGATGCCGAGCAGCGTCTTCGTCGATAGATATTCGTCGAAGCTCAGCTTGAAGCTGTATCTGTCGGAATCGGAACTGACGACGCTTCGTAGCGACAAATTCCCTTTCGTGCGAATGCCGATGTTGTCCAGCTTGATGCCGTTATATTCGACCGACGCCGTCTTCAGTTCCTCCGCGGACGCATTGTCCAGCATATCTTGGAAGTCCTCTTCGTCGATCGTTATCTTCACGTCGACGACGCGATCCTTCGGGAACACCTTCTCATCCAGTTCGTCTTCTGCTTGCGAAGCCGCCCTTGCTCCGACCGCCTCGCTATCCGCCTTACCCGCTAACGCTTCCCAGCCTAATCCCAAGGCAAGCACGGCCGCGAAAGCTACGATCATGATCGGATACGCGCGTTTATTCCACATTGCTATTCACCGCCGATCATTGCGACACGTAGTCGCCGCTGTAGCTAATAAGCACCGCGTTCTTCACGCCGGAGATAGCCGTTACTTCGTTGACGAACCGGCTCTCTTGCTCCCGCAGCCTGATTTCGATCGTCATTTCGACGTTGTCGCTCGTAACCGATTTTTGCTTCACGTTAAACCGCTTGACCAACGTTGTCAGCTTGCTGACGACTTGCCCTTCGCTCTTATCCCCGTCGCAATTAATGACGAGCAGATATGGAGTCTCGAACGATGCCTTCTTAACGAAGACGAACAGCACGAGCCCGACGATGGCCGAACCGATAATCGCGAGCGTGTAGAAGCCGGCCCCCGTAACGATGCCCGCCGCGGCCGCCCAGAACAGGAAGATCAGGTCCGTCGGATCTTTGATCGGAGTTCGGAAGCGGACGATGCTTAGCGCGCCGACCATGCCCAGCGACAAGACGAGGTTCGAGTTAATCGCGATGATGACCATCGATGTAATCAACGTCATACCGATCAGGGATACGTTAAAGCTTTTCGAATAAAGAATTCCGCTGAAAATCCGTTTATACAGCATGTAAATAAACAATCCGACAAAGAATGAAATCATAAGAGTAATGACGATTTTGGAAATGGCGATGTCCGAAGTAAAGTTGTCCGTGAATGAATCTTTCAGAATATCGGAAAAAGTTTTCGTCTCCTGCGGAGCCGTCGTTGTTGGGTTCATACCTATTGATCCTCCCATGAATTGAACTTAAGCAGTTTGCGGCATATGACGTACTTCGAATTGGATTGCCTAACCAAGCCTTGCGTCTGAACGGCTGCCCGCACGTATTCGGGAAGGTACTCGTCGTACTTGACCTCGAAGACGATCAGGTTGTCGTCGAACGCCTGGATCATAGCCAGCTCCGGATCGAAAATATCGACTTGGTTCAATCCCGTCCGAAGCTGCTTGTCGAAAGTGATTCGCACGTTGCCCGCATAGGCCGTATAAGCTTCCCGCTCGTAATCGACGATTACTCTCGGCCGCAGCAGCTTATTCTTCATCTCGTAGTACATCTCTAGCAGGAGCGGTTTGTCGGGTACGTTAAGCGCCTCGCAATCGCCGGCCAGTATTCGATCGTACATCTCTCTCGTCAGCGGTTCCTTCACTTTCGCGATGTAGTCTCCGCGTTTGATTTTTTTCTCGAGATGAATGACTTTGTCCGACCGATTGTAGATGCGAATCCGATACTTTTCCCGGTCTCTCACGCCGCCCAGCTTGTCATGCAAAGCTTTGTTGTCGATATCGTCGAAATACAAGCTCCGAATATGATAATCTCCCGTCGCTCCCGCATGCTTGTCTTGCCGCAGCAGGCCGCGAAGCTGCCGCCTGACAATCTCGTACTGATATTGGTTCATGTAGTATTTGAGCTCATGGCGATATTTCAGCCGTGTATTCAAGTTGTTTGCACCTCGTTTCCGCTTATCGATTGGGCTTGCCATAAAGTCACTTTACGCTGCGTTCATAATTCTCCGCTTAAATTTACATGAAACGAACCTGAAATTGCGCTTAGCGTTTGCTGAAAATGCCGCGTTGTGCGCGTTACCCGAATCGTTAACGTCAGGAAGATATTGCGGCGACTTTTGAGCATAATGTAGAAGGCCGTTTGGGAAACCGTCGTAAATAACATGAATGATCTATTTTTTAGATTGATATCATGTTTAATCATCATTTTTATATCTGACTCGAAAGCGTTAGAATGAATTGAAGACATGCGCCGGAGACGGTGCAATACTAGGTAATCCAACATGAACATAGAGGGATGCGGAATGTCAGAATTCAAAGCAAATTCGCAAGGACAATGGCAGCAATTTTATGGTCCCAATCTCGGTTATATTCAAGAGCAATACGAGCTTTATTCGAAAGATCCTGAAGCGGTAAGCAAAGCTTATCGCGACATGTTCGAGACTTTAGGCGCTCCGCCGCGCACCGAAGCGTTAACCGAAACCGCGGAAGCTCGCGTCGTATCCGGAACGCTGGATCCGGGTTCGCTCAAGAAAGCGATCGCCGCCGGTCAGCTCGCATGGAACATTCGCGCGTTCGGCCATCTCGCGGCGGACATCGATCCGCTCGAGCTTAACATGAAAGCAAGCACGAATATGATCGAGCCTTCGACGTACGGATTGTCGGAAGCCGATCTTCGCAGCCTGCCTCCGGAGTGCGTATGGGAAGACGCTCCATTCGCGCTTGCGAATAGCTGGGAGGCTTACCAGAAGCTGCTTCAAGCTTACACTGGACCGATCGCGTTCGAATTCGGCCACGTGCATAACGAAGAAGAGATCAAGTGGCTGAAGCATCAAGCGGAATCGAAGATTCCATCCAAGAAGCTGCTTGCCTCGGAGAAGGAAGCATTGCTCAGAAAATTGCTCGAAGCCGAGCAATTCGAAGATTTCCTGCAGCGAACGTTCGTCGGACAGAAGCGTTTCTCCGTCGAAGGCAATGAGGCGCTCATTCCGTTGCTCGACGAGATCGTTCACGAGCTCATTAACGACGGCGCGCGCAACATCGTCATGGGGATGGCTCACCGCGGCCGCTTGAACGTGCTTGCTCACGTGTTGGGTAAGCCTTACGGCAATATTTTCTCCGAATTCCATCATTCGCCTAACAAAAACCTGATCCCGTCGGAAGGCTCGATCGGCATCAACTACGGTTGGACGGGCGACGTTAAATATCACTTAGGCGCCAACCGGTCCATTCAGACCGGCGAAACGGCGGAAACCCGCCTGACGATGGCGAACAACCCGAGCCACTTGGAATACGTGAACCCGGTCGTTGCAGGCTTTGCCCGCGCCGCACAGGATGATCGCTCCGAGCCAGGGTTCCCGACGCAGAACTTCGATTCCGCCGCATCCATTATCATGCACGGCGACGCCGCGTTCTCCGGCGAAGGTATCGTCGCGGAGACGCTTAACTTCAATAACCTGCGCGGTTATTCGAACGGCGGTACGGTCCACATTATCGTCAACAACCGGATCGGCTTCACGACCGAAAGCTTCGATTCCCGCTCTACGCATTACTCGAGCGACGTGGCCAAGGGCTACGAGATTCCAATCATTCACGTCAACGCCGACGAACCGGAAGCGGTTATCGCGGCCGCGCGTATGGCTAGCGCCTACCGCACGCTGTTTAAGAAAGACTTCGTCATCGACCTGATCGGATACCGCCGATACGGCCACAACGAGACGGACGATCCGGAAACGACACAGCCGCTTATTTATAAGAAGGTTAAAGCTCACTCGCCGGTTGCACGCCTATACGCGGAGAAGCTCGTTCGAGAGGGCACGCTGACCGCGGAAGCCGCGGAAGCGATCAAGCAAGACGTGCTTCGCAAGCTCAAAGCCGCTTACGATCAAGTGAAGAGCCAAGAGCGTAAAGATCCCGTCCACCAAACGCAGCCGAACCCAAGCGCGCTCGAGAGCAAGCCGGTCACGGCCGTTAACGTCGAGACGCTTCGCAGCATCAACAAGGGATTGCTGAGCTTCCCTGAAAGCTTCACCGTCTATCCGAAGCTGCAGCGTATTCTCGAGCGTCGCGCCGACGCGCTTAACGACGGCGAGAAGGTTGACTGGGGCCATGCGGAGACACTGGCGTTCGCTTCGATTCTCGCCGACGGCACGCCGATCCGCTTGAGCGGCCAAGACGTGGAACGCGCGACGTTCGCGCACCGCAACCTTGTCCTGCACGATCCGGTAACGGGCGAAGTGTTCTGCCCGCTTCACGAGCTGCCTGAATCGAAGGCTTCGTTCGCCATCCACAACAGTCCGTTGTCGGAAGCCGGCGTGCTGGGCTTCGAATACGGGTACAACGTATACGCACCGGAGACGATGACGATCTGGGAAGCGCAATACGGCGACTTCGTGAACGTTGCCCAAGTATTGATCGACCAATTCATCTCCGCGGGAAGATCGAAGTGGCAGCAGCGTTCCGGCTTGGTCATGCTCCTTCCGCACGGCTACGAAGGCCAAGGACCTGAGCATTCCAGCGCACGTATGGAACGGTTCCTGCAGCTTTGCGGCGAGGAGAACTGGACGGTTGCTTACTTGTCCAGCGCGGCGCAATACTTCCACCTGCTCCGCCACCAAGCGGCGATCTTGAATACCGACGCGGCTCGCCCGCTCGTCATCATGGCGCCGAAGAGCTTGATCCGCAACCCGCATGTCGCATCGCCGGCAGCCGCGCTAAGCGAAGGCTCGTTCCAGCCGGTTATCGAACAACCGGGTCTCGGCCAGCATCCGAAGCGCGTCGAGCGCCTCGTTCTGTGCACGGGTAAAGTCGCGATCGACTTGGCCGACGAGCTTACGAAGAACACCGATGCGGACCGCGATTGGCTGCACATCGTTCGCGTCGAGCAGCTGTATCCGTTCCCGAAAGCGGAGCTTCAAGCGATCATCGACCGTTATCCTGAGCTCAGCGAGATCGTATGGGTTCAGGAAGAACCGAAGAACATGGGAGCTTGGTTCTACATGGAGCCGCGCATTCGCGAGATCGCGCCTGCAGAAGCAACAGTCAGCTATATCGGACGTCCGGAACGCTCCAGCCCGGCTAGCGGCTTCCAGCAAGTACACGTCCTCGAACAGCAATATATCGTCACGCAAGCACTCGTCACTAAAAAGAAAACCGCTGTAAAATCCGGGAGGTAACTTCAAATGTCCGACATTATCGTTCCAGCAATGGGTGAATCCATTACGGAAGGCACGATCTCCAAATGGATCGTTCAAGTAGGAGACGCCGTCAAGCAAGGCGACTTGCTGCTCGAGCTGGAGACCGACAAAGTAAACTTGGAAATCAGCGCCGAACAGGATGGCGTCGTTACCGCTATTCTGGCTAAAGAAGGCGATACCGTTAAAATCGGCGAAGCTGTCGGCACGATCGGCGCAGCAGCCGCTGGAGCGACTCCGGCTGCTGCTGCCCCTGCGGCGGCTCCTGCACCGGTTGCCGCAGCTGCGGCCCCTGCGGCTGCACCTGCTGCTTCGGCTGCACCTGCTCCCGCGCCTGCTGCATCGGCTGGTCAGACGCTTGC
>Ga0065721_10050558_pt1 | contig 19243 bp, 19 predicted proteins | sample Mesricmetagenome_FD_59108 | JGI IMG/M metagenome (GOLD analysis project Ga0065721, IMG submission 59108) | Mesophilic microbial community from rice straw/compost enrichment Sample: eDNA_1 v2 (version 2) | ecosystem: Engineered > Solid waste > Grass > Composting > Bioreactor | place: USA: Davis... | reverse complement strand
TAATATTCTTTTTCTGTGCTTTGGCTAAGAAAATCTTCTACACATAACTCTTCGTCGTCACTGTCTTCATACTCTTCATCGTCGCTATGTTTGTGACGTAAATCTTTTTCGCTATCCGAGTTATCAATAACGTCACGATCGGTATCCATTGTACAACTATAATAATCATAATCGTCACAAGTTGTAATTCCATGTTCTTTAATCCACTTTACAACTTTGCCGTAACGAAAACTTTTAGCTAGTCCCAACGCGTTAGAAGTTAATAAATCACGACCTTGAGTTTTTGCATGTTCATATAAGAATTTAAGAATGTCGAGATGACCAAATTTGACTGCTGAATATTATCTCATATAAATGCCTATTAATCAAGAAGTTAGTAAAGTAATACGCTACTCTCAACACACAGAATTAATAAAACCGCGCGACCGGGAAGTTACAATTAAAATCGTAAAGAAGGAAGTATAAGTAGTATATATTACTAATAAATATATACTTATGAAAACACAATAAATGCAAAAAGATAAAAGTGGAAATGCAACTTGTAGACTTACCCTTTGAAATACTATTCGAAATTGCCTTGTATTTACCTTACAGGGATATTATTTCTCTGCGTAGTACCAATACAAAGTTTTATGCATTACAAAATGCATATTTCTGGAAAAACAAGCTACATGCTATAGGTGCAACTCTTCAACCAGAAAGTTTTGGCCTCACACCAGAAAAACTCTATAGATTAATCCAAGAAATAATTAAGTGTTATAGTCCGTACAATTACAAAATTTCAGTAAAAGAGGCAGAGGGAATCTTAGCTCGATTACAAAGAGGGGAACGTTTTTGGCATTTAAAAACGGCTGCGAGGAAAGGCTGTTATTGTTTTCTTTTATTTATAACGAAAAGCATGTCTCCTGAAATTAGAGCGCTGTACTTGGTGTCTGCGTTGTGCGAATTAATTAAACATGGTAAATTATATATCCTTACTAGCCTTCTAGATGAGATTGAATTAGGTAGTTTAGAAAGCACTAAACTGCTACGTGCTGCGAGTAAATATGCTAGCCCTACAGATATAGAATTCTTTTTACAAGAAGCTCTTAAACATGAAGTATATAACGGCTTTAATCGCCTATGTCTTTATTACGAGATATGCTGTGTAGCTAGAAAAAAGAATAGACAAGAGATACTTGATATCTACTATCCCAAGTATTTACAATTAAGTAGAAGCGAAGAAATCCACTGGCTACTAAGGAGATAATAAACTTTTATCTACAATAAATACAAGTTATAACAAAGTTTTTTTAAAACCAAATTAGAACTCGAAAAAGGTAACAATAGGTTGGTGATCTGAAGCGAAAGCTGGACCTTCATCTATATGTCTTGAAATATAAGCCTTAATATTTTCTTCGCTATATCCGCCGATATTGATGTGTTCAACATAGTCATCGTACAAGTAGGCTGGCACTAAATAACTTTTACCAGTAGAATAAAGACTAATAACAAGAAATACTCCACTAACTCTTCTCAGCAACTTTACATTAATTATTTTTACCAAGTTCGTACAGCATGACGATAGTTAGTAAATTTAAATAAGAATTATCTATACTATTTCTTTGTTACATATGCATAGGTCTGCAAAAGACCTATGTTTAATAACTGTTCTTTATTCTTGTTAGATCCAAAAATACCGCATTATTTGTATATAATAATTATCTAACGAAATCGCAAAAAAGGACTACCGCTGTCAGTTAAATTTCTATAACCAGTATATTCGATAAACTTGTATTTACAATAAAATACAAGTTAAGAAAGTTTTTTTAAATGCTAACACCTAATAACTTACCAGCAATAACAAATGGCTGACAGCACATTGCGTACTCAGACTCGAAAATTTCTTGTATTTCTTCTTTAGTAATTGGATATTTTGGTCCTTCATAATGCGCTTTTGGATGCACTAAACCTAAAGCAATTCTTTCTTCTTTATATATTTTTTCTAGAAATTGGTAAGCTTTCACGTTAGATAGTAACTCATAAGAAGGTTTAATATAGCATTCTTTCTTCCAAGTAACAAAATCTAAATATTTGCCTTGATAGTAATAAGCAACGCAAGGTGTATCTCCACCCCAATGAAAATCACCTACGCTGCACATAGCTACTGCTTGGCTCCACTTCAACCATTCTGGAAACCAAACTTCTTTATTATCTTCTAACCAGTCTCGCGTGTTATATTCTACATCATCGACACTTATTCTTTCTTCACTAATAACACTTATACTGCTGGTCTTTTTTCGTGCTTTTTGCCAAAAGTTCTTTCTGCTAGAATTAAAAAATCCACCTTCCAAATGCATTGTGTGAATGCATTTACTAAAAGCAGCATTCACCAAACATAACCCAGAACCAACAATCGGACCCAAACTAAAGCTTGATAAATCTTGCATCGAGAAACCTTTACTAATGGGTGCGTAATAAATATCTTCTGAATTAACACCAACCAATTTGTAACTCTTATAGCTAGGGCCTGCCCGTTCCCTTTCAATTAAATAGAGCGGAACTTGACCTGTAGGAATTTTCTTACCTTTTATTTCTGTAGAAAATTTCCTCGTTCCTTTCTTATATTTTGGAGTAATTATGCGTTGATATTCTGCTTCCCAAGCAACTGGATCTGCCGTGTCAAATAAGCTCACATCACCAATAATTTTATCTATTTTTCTTTTACTTTGTGTTTGTGGTGCTTTATCAGATGAAGTAGCTTGGTGTTGCCAACATAAACCATTTTCTTTTGCTTTGCGTGTACAAGCGGTACCAGCTTTCGTTTTGCCTGAACAAGACATTGAATAAGACATAATAATGTGCGATTTAAAAGAATTTCTTTTCGTTTAATTTTCAGGTTTAATTTCTAAAATATATAATGGATGTTATATATTTGTTATATATTTCTTATATAAATTATCTAGTGTTTTTAAAGTCTCGAATATTGCAAATTTATGATAACATATAAATCTTTAACTGGTTTTATTGCTTATATCTTGTAACTTTTTCCATCCAGTTTTAGCAGCTCTACTTTCTCCTTCTTCGTTTGGCTTATACCAGTAAAGATCCCAAGCCTTTTGTATTTTTCTTGCTGCACTTCTTTGTTTTAGTCGGTACCAAAAGAATTTTATTTGTATCTTCCTCGCTGCTTCCTCCCTATTATCGTTATATTTTCTGATCTTTTGTAATATTCTTTCTGGAGGAAGATTCCATTCAGGAATTAATCGATTATTGCAATAACGGAGGTATTTCACTGTACTAGGACACCCTATAAGAGTCGTAAGTTGGTTATCACAACAATCAAGTTCTACTACTGAGGAAGGACAACCTTCTAGAGTAGTAAGTCTGTTATTGAGACATTTAAGTTCTACTACAGAAGAAGAGCAGCCTTCTAGAGAAGTAAGTCGATTATACGGACAATTAATTTTTATTGCTGAGGAAGGACAACCTTCTAGAGTAGTAAGTTGGTTAAAGAAGCAATTAAGATCTACTACCGAACTAGGACAACCCTTCAAGGTAAGAAGTCGATTGCTACCACACCAGAGTCTTCTTACAAAAGGAGGACAACCTTCAAGTGTAGTAATTTGATTATAAGAACAATCGAGTTTTATTACTGAGGAAGGGCAACCTTCTAGATTGGTAAGCTTATTATACAAACAATCGAGTTCTTCTACTGAGGAAGGGCAACCTTCTAGAGTAGTAAGGTGGTTATGGGAACACCAAAGTCTTCTTACTGAACTCGGACAACCTTCTAGACTAGTAAGGTGGTTACGATAACAAACAAGCTCTTTTACTGTGGAAGGGCAAGTTATGAGTGAATTAAACCTATTACTAGAGCAATTAAGATTTATTACAGAAGAAGGGCAATCTTCAAGTGTGGTAAGTTGGTTATTATCACAAAAAAGTTTTACTACTGAGGAAGGACAACCTTCAAGAGTTGTAAGTCGGTTATTAGAACAATAAAGTTCTACTACTTTGGAAGGACAACCTTCCAAAGTAAGAAGTTGATTACTAGAGCAATTAAGATTTATTACTGTCTCAGGACAGCCTCTTAGAGAACTAAGTTGGTTGCGAGAACAATCTAACTCTGTAATGCCTTCAGGAAAGTCTACTTCTTCCAGAGAAGATACTTGTTGCCGTAGTTTATACTTCATGGTTTAGTTGAAATAAAAGTGGTTTTATTTTCAATTATATATTTAGCGTAAATATATAGCCCCCTTTTCTAGCTGTTAAAATCTTTTATACTTTATACTTTGTAATTTTATGACTAACCGTATTAGTTTTGTATTACCTTTCTTCATTTGGTCATAATACAAGCAGCAAAAAAACTTTATATCTTGAGTTGTTAGTTTGCATCAATACGTTTGTTGTAGAATATAATGTACCTGTTGAAATATATTATAGTATAATATATTTGTTAGTTTAGTAATGCCTGTAATTTTTTATAGCCAAATTTAGCAGCTCTACTTTCTCCTTCTTCGTTTGGCTTATACCAGTAAAGATCCCAAGCCTTTTGTATCTTCTTTGCTGCGTTGTGTTCTTTAACCTTTTGTAGTTGCTTTTTCGTAGATCCTTGCCATTCCAATTTTAACGGATTATCAGAACATTCAAGTCCTTTTAATGAAGAAGGACAGCCTTCAAGACTAAGAAGTCGATTATTAGAACAAACAAGATTTTCTAAGGAAGAAGGACAGCATTCCAGCGTTGTAAGTTTGTTATAAGAACAGTAAAGTGTTTTTACCGACGAAGAGCAACCTTCAAGAGTAAGAAGTCGATTATTATCACAATAAAGATTTACTACTGAGGAAGGACAACCTTCAAGAGTAAGAATTCGATTATTGGAACAGTAAAGTTTTACTACAGAAGAAGGGCAACCTTCTAGTGTAGTAAGTCGGTTATTATAACAAACAAGTTTTACTACTAAGGAAGGACAACCTTCTAAAGTAAGAAGTCTGTTATTATTACAGTAAAGTTCTACTACCGAAGAAGGGCAACCTTCTAATGAAGTTAACCAGTTACTGGAACAATTAAGTATTTTTACTGAAGGGCAACCTTTTAGCGAAGTGAGTCGGTTATTAATACAATAAAGTTTTACTACTGAGGAAGGACAACCTTCTAGTGAAGTAAGTTGATTATTATTACAGTAAAGTTCAGTAACACCTTCAGGAAAGTCTATTTCTTTTAGAGAAGATACTTGTTGTGTTACTCTATATCTCATGGTTTTCGAAAAAAAAATATATGCTAAATTTGTCAAAAACACAATTATACGTTTTTGGAATGTTATACTTTAGTGTTGGTGTTTTATTTATATATTTACGAATATATAAATCTTCTATTGTTTTATTAACATAAATCTAACATCCTTTGATATAAATCTGCTGCTTCTACGTATCTGCCGAGTTTACCGAGGATCAGAGCCTTAGTATGTAAAGCTACGTCAAGGTTAGGACTTACAGCTAATGCTGCGTTAACTTTTGTTAATGCAATTTTATATTTGTGCATTTTGTAATCGTCTAATGCTTTATCTACTAGGTATAATGGATCTTCCATTGTATTTGACCTAAGTTTTTATTAGAAAATTTCAATAAAATAAATATTTTGCATTGGTAAATGGATAAAATATTAGTTTCCAGGAACTAATAATAGACAGTATTATTAGTTAAATTCGATGACAATTTTACCCAGTCTTAAAGCATATGGGTATCTCCTTCGTGGGTTAATTGACTTTTACTCGGGCCTATTCTAATGATATCGTCCCTAAAATCTTTCGCTCTTTCGGAACCCATAACATAATAACCTGCTTTACCAATGTCACGTTTTTCTTTTCTGTGACAAAAAGCATCTCTACGCGCTATGTCATCTAGCTTGGCGCGCGCTTTATCAGGAGCCATATATTTCTCCGCTCTCACTGAGTCACGAGCAAAAGTGCCTTCTGGGAAGCCCCATCCCGTTTTCTTGTGTTCTTCGGGATCCCAAAGGGGTATTGCTGCCTCAAAAGATTTAACGTATTCATTGGCCGCATTCCATCTTTCGTAAAGAGTAGGGCAAGTGTTGTTTTCTTGCTCGTTATTTTGTGAACCTCCTGCTGAACCTCCTGCTGAACTTCCTGCTGAACCTCCTGCTGAACTTTCTTGTGAACCCATTGTTATTATTCTTATATTGCTATAGTATTTTACCAAAATAATTTATTAACTAATTCAAATTCTAATTAATATTTTAAACATTTACAAAATTTTTTATTCTTAGCATCTAATAAAAGTTGTAATTTTTCTGGATTCTTAGCGTAACGAATGTCTCCTTCTCTTGGAACTGCACCCGCGTCCAAGAACATTTTTAGTATCTCCAAGTTATCAATATAAAAAAGTATGCCCGTATCGTTTGAACGGGAAGTTATAAAATTTGGATCGGCACCAGCCTCTAACAAGACTCTTACTGTTTCCTTGTCTTGTCTTCTATGTAAAAGCGGAACACCGCTATATTTGTCAACTGCGTTTGGATTAGCACCAGCATCCAATAAAAGCTTTGCTATTTCGGCACTACTTACAAAGTGTAATGGTGTCATTCCCAAATCATTAACTGCGTTTGGATCGGCACCCGCGTCTAAAAGAATTTTTGCTATTTCTGCATCACTTACAAAGTGCAATGGCGTACCGAAGCCTTCTTTGAAGCGCGCATTGACATCAGCACCGTATTGCGCTAATAACTCGGCTATTTTTGGATTGGAAACGATAAAAAGCGGAGTGTGACCATCGTGTTCATCGAGAGCATTTGGATTAGCGCCAGCCTCAAGTAATGATTGAACTCTTATTTTGCTTCTTTTATCCACTTTCTCGGAATGCAGTAAAAGTAGATTGTCGCGCTCGTTTTGGTCTAACTTCTGATAAGTATTGGTTAAGGAAGACAAAAGTAGTCTTTTGTCTTCTAGTAAATATCTAAAACGAGTACAAGTTTGTGTGACGTTATATACATCCTTAATGTCAGCAAAAGCAAAAATGTGTAGTAAAACTTCGCACGGAAGAATATCGAAAAAGTTCTTTTGCATTTAGATTAAATATTTACGTCTAATTTATAAAGTAAAGAATTAAAATTTCATAAAAGATATAAATGGAATACGTACCGGACGAAATTCTTTTCGAAATTATGTTAAATTTACCTTGCAAAGATCTCATCAGTTACTGTGCTGTAGATAAACATACACAAACAATATGCCAAGATATATACTTTTGGAAACAAAAAATACAACAACTTGGCGTTAAGGAAAGAATTTTCTTTGATTTGCTGGATGATTGGCCTTATTTAAAGAGATATTGTCATATAGCCAATCTAAAAGATAAAAATCTCGACGAAGAAATCAGCAAGTTTAGCATAAACGTGGAAGATCACATTCCAGATATTTTGGAAAGATATCTAGTTTTAGAAAAATTCGAAAGGCATCCTCTTGCAGCTCTAAATTATGTTCAACGCTTTTTCAAAGAATTTGTATACATCAAATTTATTACGCGAATGCAAATACCTAAAGAACAAATAAAAGATGCAATAAGTAATAACGATGAAAAATACCTTGCTGAAGTCGAATTCTTTTTAGTTAACGGTCGTTTTGCGTTTCTTTTTGATACATTCTTTGCTTTTCTCGTAAAAGTAGCGGAAGACTTTATCTGGGATATTCCGAAACTTCAACGTGCTTTTACTTTAGTTAAGCTACTCTTCCAGAGACAACAAGAAATCGAAACGAAAAACTACCTTTCTACAAATGGGAGATTAATGGAATCTCCCAACAACGAAGGTCTGTTACGGAACAAGAACCATTTTGCGGGAAAAATTCGCAAATTCCGCAGAATTCTAGCAATTTTGCTGTTAAAAATGACCGTTTTGGAAGATAGTATTCACGGCGAGAAAGTACATAATTGGCTAGAAGAGGAATGGCCTGAAGATTATAAAATGTTCATTAGACTTGCTGAAATAGTAATGTTTTAGACTTCATACAAAACAAGGATATGTATTCTAATATACATATACGTATAATTTACATTATAATAAGTAAATTTTGCTAATTATGAAAAATATCATCTTTTTAAGCGTTAATTTAGCGAGAATATTAGAAAGAGTAATTACAAGCCATAATCCATCCCCAAAGCTCACAAAATAATAAGAAGTTAGTTATTGCAACAATAAAGTTTAATAAGATCTTCATGAACTTTCCTTTATAGCCTACATTATAATTACGTTATTTTGGGAATATTATACGCGTATCTAACAATAATTTCCCAAAAACTTTATATCATAACTACGATTAATTATGATAATTTATTTATATTTTGCTAGTGCTTCTTTTATTGCTCATCAAACTTTGGAGTAGTTTCACAACCAATTTCATTACTACCATATAGAGCCACTGAAAAACAGCATCTTGCTTCTTTTATTTTATTTAATTGAGCTAAACATAATCCTTTGTTATATGATATAAGTCGATTTTTACCTAATTCCAAAGCCTTATCATAAGCAATAATTGCATTTTCAAAGTAGTTGGTGTCACGAGTCGTTAAGCCAATAAATCGCAAACAATTGCCTTTGCATTCTAATATGCTAAACTTTTGATTTTTGTCTAAACTATAATAGTTTCCGTATTTGTCAAATGGCATTATTAAACTAATACACTATTTTGGCAAAATTAATTATGGTTAAATTCATTTATCTATTGTGTTTATTTAATTGTATTAATTATTAATAGGTATATGTTATTGTTGTTCCATGAATATTAAAAAAAATTTTTTACAATACTGTATAACGTTTGCGTACATACATTTTACGACGGTTATTGCTGAAATATCTAATAACATTTAGATATTTTTATCTACAGTCTTCTGTTTGTTAGTTAGTTAATATTTTTATGATTTTAATTTATTATAATGAGTTAGGTGTTCTACTTCCGGGCAACCTTCTAATGAAACAAGTGGATTATTCATACAATTTAAATGCCTCTTTACGGGAGGGCAGCCTATCAAAGAGGCAATTTTATTGTCCCAACAATCAAGACAAATAACTGGTGGGCAATGAGCGAGATTGGTTAATTCGTTGCCATGGCAATCAAGATATTGCACGTAAGTCGGACAATGTTCAAGTGAAGTAAGCTTATTTCTTCCACAATTAATGTGGTAGCTCTTAGGACAACCTTTAAGCGAAGATATTTGATTAAAACTGCAATCGAGATACGAAATCGCCTCTTCGGGAGCACCGTCAAGAGATGTAAGCAAATTACATGAACACGTTAGCTTTTCGAGTTTTTGTGGACATCCTCGTAGAGAAGTAATTTTATTGTTTCTACAATGGAGATTTTTTAAGGTTTGTGGACAATTATCTAGACTGCATAGATTATTATCATTGCAAGCTAGGTAAGTTAAATTTTGTGAACAAAAATCAAGAGAAGTAAGTTGATTATCAGAACAACCAAGTTTTTTCAGATTAGTTGGACAACCAAAGAGGGAAGTAATTTTATTTTTGTCAATGTACAATTCTTCAAGTTCCGGACAATCTGCAAGGGAAATTATTTGATTATAACGGCAATCTAAAATTTTAACTTGTCGTGGAATGTGCTTCAATGAAGTTAAACCTGTTGAACGGCAAGCGAGCCTATGTGGTTCAAAATCCAAACCAATAAAAACATTGCGCCTATTAAGTCTAGAATTATGACTAATATCCAAATCATAAACAGGCGGACAAAATTCGAGTGAAGTTAAATCAAAGTTCGCAGAGCAATCTAAAATCTTAACCGGTGGACAGTGTTTTAAAGAAGTTAAATCGTTGGAATCGATGACTAGCCTTTCGAGTTTTCGCGGACAATCTTCGAGAGAGGTAATTTTATTGTCAGTACACTTAAGAGTAACTAAATTTTCTGGGCAACCTTGAAAATTTGGTAATTTATTATAGTTACAGTTAATCTTCTTAACTGTAGCGGGACAAAATTCCAAGCTGGTAAGTTTATTATGCTTACAAATGAGTTCCTCGACTGGAGGGCAACCTTCTAATGATGCAAGTTGGTTATTAGAACAAATAAGTCTTCTGGCTGGTGGACACCCTCGTAATGAAGTAAGTTGCATGCGAGCACAGTACAAAATATCTATTGCAGGAGGAAATTGTATTTCATCAAAGGTCAAATCTTCATCGAATAAATAGTTGGTACCGTCTTCTGTAATACAAAACATTCTTTTCGTTAAATCTATTAGTCATTTAAAATCTTTTACTAAAGTGTTTGGTAAAAGACAATATATTCTCGGAAATAATCTGGAATAACAAATAATCAAAGTAAACAATAAAATAAAAATTATTTTCACGTACGATGAGTTAAATAAGTTTCATGAAAATTACAACACACATTGGTAATATTATTTATCAATGTTTTTTAATAAGAGATTTTGGTACATCATAATCTAGAGTTAAGAATGTTTCTGGTGATGCCCATTCTTTTGTTTGGCAAATATTAATTCTTATTGCTTCTTTATATTTTGCAATGCCTAAATCTGTAAGTACAGCATGACCATCAATAATAAGAATATTTTGTGGTTTTATATCGCAGTGGTATACGCCTGCTTGATGAAGAAAGAATAAAGCTGAGGCAATCTCACGAAGATATTGCATCTTCTTCTCATAACTAACTTCATGCTTAATTACTTCCTCTAAAGTTGATTGAGCCAAAGGTAGAACGTAATTAATACTCTTGACTTTAGGTAATTTTTTCTTACTTTCTTCTTTATAAGTAAAGAAAAACTCTATTGGTTTAATAATGTTTGGATGATAGATTCTTTGCATCAAGTCAAGTTCAACTGAATTCAAGATTAACTTAGGTTCATAAACTTCCTTTAGGGCAAATTGTTCATGACTTTCTTTCTCTTCAACCAAATAAACATCACTATAAGAAGAAGTATTTAAAGTGTGTATAATATGAAACTTATCCATTTCTCTAGATTAGTATATTTATTTTTCTCATATTTATATATTTACTTAAGTATATAAAAGATATTGTAGCTGAAGTTTAATCGATATAATTAAACTTTTACATTCTAGCTAGAACCTCTTCCGAAGAAAGCTCTCATACTCGCCGTTCGTTCTGATTCTTGTTTTATTCTATCTGACCAAGTCAATCCCTCATTGTCTTTGTGATCAAAGTTCAAACCAAGTTCTCTCAGAATCTCTATTAATTCTACTTGTTCTTCTCTTAAGTGAAAGAGTGCAGTTTGTCCCAAATTATCTACATGGTTGATATCAGCGCCATACTCAGCAAATACTTTAGCATATTTAGGTTCATAATAAACTGTAAAAATTGGTGTTTTGCCTGAATTGTCTTGAGCTATTAAAAAATTACCTAATAAATTTATTTCTTTGAATAAATTTACCTAACTATCAATCAAATAAGGTGTATTTTGTTATTCGTTCTTATTTCGTACTTATTATTAGGCTAATAATAAGTACACTTAGTGAAAGAAAGGACTTGTTTTACATTTTCTATATATTTTATAAAACGATAAAATATATACAAGAAAGACAATTAATAATTTAATTGTTTCCTTATCTTTTATAACTCTTAATTTATTTATTCTCGTTTATTTTATTCTCGTTTATTTAAGTGCATATCTCAACCTCGATTATTGTTTCCCTTCTCTCATCTCCATCTTCATTATCTTCTATATATTTATTTACAACCTTCAATCTCATTTTATCAAGAATAAATTCCTCTTCTCCATGTTCGTTTCTATTATTAATTATACCATGAACTTTATCTCCTCTTCTCAAATGAAGAACACAAACATCTTTATATTCCTTTACAAAATTAAGTGCACAATCATAATCAAAAGACCATGAAGTTGGATACGTATATTCAAATATTTCCCCAAGTTCAAGATTTATCCTTGTATCCGTACCTCTATAAATATCTTTTTCAAGAACCAAAATTCTCCTCGAAAGCTCTTCAAGAAACTCCTCATAATAACCATCTTCGATTAGGGCTTGATAAGGTCTTTCACTAGCACTTTGCCAAATTTCGAGTGCTTCCCTAAGTCTTTTTGGTTCCATTATTAATGATGTGATTTCTTTGTTTTACTTTCTTCGTTTTTATCTTTTTTCTCATTAAGAAGTTTAATTAATACATCCCCATGACATGGTTGGGGATAGCACCAACAACCAAGTATTTTATCGTCAAGTTCATCTAAACTATCCATTAACTCCTTGTTATTTCTTACATATTCCTCATACATTTCAAGAGCTTTTTCACGACCATATTTCTTCACAGAAAAAGGATTACACCATTTTGATTTCTTTAGTCTCCATCCACCCATGTTACAAGCTCTACCAATATAAATATCACAATCTTGTACAATTTCTCCTCCTTTTCTTTTAATTCTTACAACTCTAGACATTTCACGAAATTAATTAGAAATAAAATAGTCATTTTAGATATTTCTTCTTCTTTTAACTATTGATGCAAATAGAGAACATTGTAGACGCTTTAATTTTACTTTGATAGATGTTTGTGTTTGTTATTCATGTAATTGCGTATCTATTTATATTATCTTAGATAAATAAGTGTTATAAACTTTTTCTATATATAAAGTAGCATTCTAATAGAAAAAGTTTACAAAAGATAGGTAAAATTAATTAAATAGAAAGTCATGAGAAATTAGATTAAGGAATAAATGTTAATGTATCTATATTCTATTTACAATAGAATATAATTTGTAATTAATACAACACTTCTTTGCGATAATACCTTTATCTTAGTTGTAGGTATCTTTCTTTAACTTCATCAAGCCATTTAAATTTTTTAATTACTCCTAAGTAAAAATGCGTTCTGTTTTGCTTAATTGCTGTAACTATTTTTTCTGGATTTTGTAGGTCTTTACGTTTTTCTCTGAGAATCTTTTTAATGTTCTTTTCATAATATTCGTTGAGTTCGAGAATCACTTCCCATAAGAGCTCAACATCATCAGTGGAATCGAATCTTTTATCTAATTCCTCTATCAATTTGTTTTTGTTTAAGTATGGTATCTTTGTCTCAGTAGTTTTAATATAATTTGGAAAGTTCTCTTCGAAAAGTTTGTAAATGGTTCTAGTTTCTTCAATACTACACTTGACTTTGGGTGCAAGAGTTCTTTCATTAAGTTTTTGATAATATTTATCTATTTCCTTCATGTTCGAGAGAGTTATGTACTCAACTGCAATTTCATGGTCAATACTATTATCCTCCTCATAAATCCTTTTCATTGCTGCAAGTCTGTGTTGCCCATCAAGTAAGTATTCTTTTGAACCAATACACGCAACTGTAAGCATTTGCACTGCACGCGAATCAAAGTTCTCACAAATTTTTTGCGCATTTTCTTCGATTAAGTCTCTTTGTGCAGGTGGTTTTTCAAGTAAATAAAGTTCTGAGCATCTCTTTTTTCTTATTACGCGCCCGTTGTCGAAGCGAAGTTCTTCCATGTAATTAAACTCCGGTTACTTGATTTTTAGTCTCAACATTCATAACGATTAAAATCAATGTTAAAACATAAAGTTTGGAGAAGACATAAATATTTATTTAGAATATAAATGTGTGACAATTTTAAGTACGCAAACAATTGTTTGCAATGTATGTGTATACAAAGCTTAACAGCACAACAATTAGCAAACTACACTCCCACCCTTGGACAAATCATCTTCAATTCAACAACTCAAAGACTGCAACAATGGTCTGGTTCAGGATGGGTTTACTTTGATATGACAACAACACCACCGAGTCCAGACCCAATACCTTCACCAGTTACCGGTGATGTGACTTTATACTTAGCAGCAACAAAGAATGGTGAACAAACATTCACAACACCAGATACAATAACAAATTGGAATCTAAACTACATGAGCACAGCTTCTTCCTTCAATTCACAAAACGGAATAATCAGATTTTACGTTGCAGGTCTTTACTATTTAAACACTCAAGTAACAGTTGAAAGAACAGTCACAACTGGTATAAATGAACAAGTCACACTTGATCTTATTAGAACGGACAGTGCAGGAAACGACGCAACTGTTATTGGTTCTACATATGGAGTTCTCTTTGATTCAATTAAAACATCATTAAATTTAAACTTAACATTTAACGCTAGTGTTTCGAATAGATATTTATTAAGAATAAACACAAGCTCTGGAATCTCCTCAAGAGTTACACCTTCAACCTATCTTGAGATTTTCTACGTTAGTTAGATTTACGTTATTCAAATAAGTAATTCAGAGAGCTACTGCCTTGAAAATTATCTTGAATATCTAAATTAAATCATAAGATCACACCCATAGTTTACATCAAAATAAGAAAACAAGAAGAAAATAAAAGAATAAAATTTTCTTGAAACTACAACGATCTCGTAATCGTAATCGTAATAACATTCTTTTTGGTAGTTCAAAATCACCAATGTAATAGAAGTTTTCAAGTTCACACAAAACTATTTCCATAAGAATAAAGGAAATCGTTAAGAAAGGCGACAGTAAAGGCAAATAAAGATTTTATCGAGAAAGTGATCTAAATAAGAAAAAGAAGATAGTATGGATATTAGAATCATATTAAAGATAGGGTAAGTTTGTTATTATTTTTCTTTTGCTTACTTCGTCGCTTACTTCGTCATTTACTTCGTCGCTTACTTCGTCGCTTACTTCGTCGCTTACTTCGTCGCTTACTTCATTACAACTTTCTTTTCTTCCTTTGCCTTTAATTCTATCTTCTCCTTATATTTTTTACCATTTTAAAATGGTAAAGATACAAGAAAATCCATTTAATAGATACAAATTAACAAAATAAAGAGATATTTATTTGTTCTTATCTTTTTGTCTCTTCAGCTAAATCAATAAATATAATTCTATAAACCCTATTGATTTAGCTGAAGAGATTCCATCGATGATTTTTAAACTATACTTCTTCCTTAGATTTAAGAGCAGTAAGTTTGTAACTCAACAAACTTACAAGAATAGAAAAAATATTCTTAGACACAGACATCCATTGCTCATTTTGCTTCATCACAACTAGTATTTTTAAAGTTACTTGAAACGAGTACAAACACGTTGAATTAGACAAACCTGAAAACTTAAACATACGAAAGATTAAAATCAATTGTCTTTAGAAGTTGTGACTCTTTCGTTTGTTGTTTTGGTAAATGTTGTTCGTAAGAAGTTTAGCTTGCCAATCGATTTCATTACAGATTTTAAAGATATAACTTTCATCGACTCGAAGAAATTAATCCCAAAGACGATTACAAATCTCTACAAGGATATAAGCTTATTATTGAGTTACACTCGGAAGGAAAATCTAAGAGATGACGAAACTCAAAAATCATCAACTTAATGGATAAAATTGCAATTACTGAAAGTAACAAATTGACACAAAATACTTTCGCTATGCTAAACAAGGGTCTCTTAGAGAGCATTATCGAAGAACTTAAGATGTCTGTAAATGGTATGATATTCCACAAAAGATAAATTACATATTGTCAGAAGAAGATTTAGAAAAAGAATTAGAAGAACTTAGAAACAAAGTTCTAGAAAAAGAAGGTAATATTATCAATGAACTAAGAATGCTTATGGTTTACACTTAGAACTTTACTAAAAGAAAGAGGAAGAAGTGTAACAATTAGCCTTGAATTTAATAAATCTTATAAATAAAACAAGAATATTAAGTTACATAGAATATAAAATTATCACATATAACAAGTTATATGTGATATATCTTGAATCTATCTTGAATCTATCTTGAATCTTTCTAGAGAATCTTTCTAGAGAATCTAGAGAATCTTTCTAGAGAATCTAGAGAATCTTTCTAGAGAATCTTTCTTCTTCGTGAAATAGTACAACATTTACAAAGAAAATAAATAAAACTTCTCCATTATCTTGTTTTTCTTCTTTCTCTTTCTCTTTCTATTTTGATATATGTATTCATTGAATGAATACATATATTTTAGTTCTATACATGTTTATTTACATATCGGTATATATTTCCTATTTTATATTTACATTTTGTATATATTTTATGGATCCATCTCACAATTCACCTAAGAGATATTTTCGTATCTCTTCATTAACTTGATTGAATTCATCGGATTGAACAAGAGTTTTCGCACCACCTCTAATAAGTTCGTATGCAACATTCGCATCTTTAGCATAACAAAGAGCTGTATTACCATTATCATCAACAGCGTTTGGATCTGCACCAAGATCTAGAATGAGAGAAGCCATCCTAGCAGATTCTGCATAAAAGAGAGGTGTACGTCCATGAGAATCTGTTGCACAGATAAAATGTGCAAGTAGTTTCTTGAATTCTTCTCTTTCTTTGAGTAATTGTTCATCACAATCACAAACGAACTTTCCTCCGTATTCTTTTATTACTTTTTCTTTATTCTTTCTTTTTGCTTCTTTTCTGAGTTTCTCAACATACTCATTAATAGCTTTAATATCCAAAGTTACCTTAAACATGCTTTTTAATGTCCACACATCATTGTATAGCATTGATAAATACTTTCTTGAATCTTTTAGTTCTTCAATACGAAAATCTAATCTCAAGTTACAAATTACACTAAGAATGTAAAGAAAAACCTCACGCATGGGTTCGAAAATCGAACCTTTGTAGAATGAATTATCTGAGAGTGCTCTTGCACCTCGCTCTATGAGAAACTTCAAAGCAACTTCATTGCGATACTTGAGTGCTAAATCCAAAAGTGTATAGTATCCTTCGCGGTAGAATGTTCCATTGAGTTCTGTTGTTGAAAGTTTAGCTAACCAATCTGCCTTTTCAAGGTTTATCTCACTTTTCTTTCCATCCTCAAAGAGTTGAAGAGTATAACTAAGAGCTGTGATTGGTTCAACATTCTTATCTTCTTTACAAATAACTTTTGAGATCTCCGCACCCTTGTTAAAAAGCAAGTTGATCATTTCCTCTGAGTTTGCGAGCATCAAGGGTGAAACATCTTTGTACAGATGTTTGTAAGGATGATCTTTTGTTCCAAAATTCTCATAGTAAGTTGTATTTGCAAGTTTTGGAAACAAATATAAAGTGATTTTAACTTTCTTAAGGTTATTCTCTTCAACATTTTTAAGGAAGTTGTTGTAATATTCAGGGCAAATAACTATTTCGAATACGTTCTTAGCCATATTTGTTTCTTAAGTTTATATGTATATATTTTGTTTCTTAAGTTTATATGTATATATTTTGTTTCTTAAGTTTATATATGTATATATTTTGTTTCTTGAGTTTATATATGTATATATTTTGGTGTAAACTTTTTTAGTAATAAAAAAATTCATTTTATCCTTGACGAAACTTATATATAATTACTAAAGAAGATTCTTTAGTAATTTAAATTAGTAAAGAAATAAAACTTTGGATTGTTGATGAATCCGTTGGAACATTAAACTTCTTTCCTTTCAATATACTATTGAAATAACAAACAAACAACCCCGGAAACCATACAGAGTCTTGAATTACTTGTTGATTTTAACTTAAATTATTACCATAATGCTATAATTTTCTTAAATTATAATGTAACTATTGTATTATTTTAAGCTCACAATTTATAATATTATGTACAACATGTAGGATGTTATTTTGATATATCCAATTCTCATTACTTCTATATCATGATTCCAAATGTTCTAATATAATAAACGAGAAATTTTTAGTGTACCATAATAATTATCATCGAAGCGATATATTGAATTGAGATCTACTTCTAATTCAATTAACTTCTTCATCATCTCAACGAATTTAGCCAAAACTAAAGGTGTAACTTCCACAAAATTTTCGAATGAGGTCATAATATTTATGTAGTCTTTGTTTCGTCATTTACTTCGTTGTATTTATCATAGGAGAAAAACCTCATACAACACTTCATTCGTTCCCATTGACATTTTACATTTAATATATTTATCCAATCTATAAATATATTTTTGTGTTGTTTGTTTGTGTATATTATAATAGTGCAATGGTTGTTGATCCATTAGGTTGACTTGTTAAGTGAGGGTAGCTTGTTTGGTAGATGGTAACAATCCCATGAAATAGATCACAATTTTATTAAGAAGGCGATAGGGACTAAAATTATAGGGTCTTTCCAAATCAATAAGAAGAACCATACGATGTTTAGTAGTAGTATTTACTGCTCCATGTGTGTTGCCTTCGTCAAATAAAACACCACGGCCTTCTGTCCAATAATATTTTTCACCACCCACATGAAGATAACATTCTTCATCATTGTTAGGTTGAGGAATATCAAGGGCTAATTGATATCTAATAAGACCATCGTAGGGTCCAACATGTGGTTTAATTATTTTTCCTGGTTTCATAATGGAGAACAAACAAGAAATAATCTCAGGATGAGCTTTAAGGATAGAAGATAACTTAGGACATTTATCCATATAAGAAGGAGAATCACGACCAAATAAGCGTAAGGGAATAGTTGTCCAGTGTTGTTTATTTTCTTCTCCTAAATCAATATTGTAGTTGTTAAGATAATTTAAATCTTTATTGTTTAGAGAATGATAGAGATGATAACCTTCATGTTTTATATCACTCCAAATAAGTTCTAATTCCTTCCCTGTGGGAAAGATAGTATCTCGCTCACTATCAGAATAAAAATTAGTACGAGGACAGGAATCGGTGTAATACAAGAAATTTATCGGAGTAATAAGAGATTCGGGATTATACCAAAACCATAATGATAATAAAAAAAGAACGAGAAATCCAAAGATTAATAGATATAACATTTATAGATATCGTAAAATATAATTTTACAATATTAATGTGATGAGAAGGACTTAGAATAGAAGTCTTAGAGATTGTTTGTATGAAATTGGAATCATGATTTGTAGTTTTCCATTTTGACAGAGGGATCATAGGAACTACTCCTCGTCAACATAATTCATTAATACATCTACTATTGAAAGTATGGAAGATGAATTGAGGATAACGAAGAGGAATTGAGGATAACGAAGAGGAATTGATGATAACGAAGAGGATTTGAGGATAACGAAGAGGAATCGAGGATAACGAAGAAGAACTAAACGAATACGACAAGGAGGGCAAGAAGTATTAAATGAATTGTAACATATTAAATTCGTTGAGATAACAACCTAAGTAATAATAATGCTCAAAAAGATTAACATCGAAATTAGCAACTTATTTCCTATTCACTGATTATATATAGAAAAGTTTGTAAGCACTATT
>Ga0065721_10006186_pt1 | contig 19243 bp, 14 predicted proteins | sample Mesricmetagenome_FD_59108 | JGI IMG/M metagenome (GOLD analysis project Ga0065721, IMG submission 59108) | Mesophilic microbial community from rice straw/compost enrichment Sample: eDNA_1 v2 (version 2) | ecosystem: Engineered > Solid waste > Grass > Composting > Bioreactor | place: USA: Davis... | reverse complement strand
CAGATAGAAGAACGTGATGTATTACTTCATTTCCCTTATGAAAGCTATAATCCGGTGCTGGCATTTTTCAACCAGGCAGCGATTGATCCGGATGTACAATCCATTTCTGTCACGCTATATCGTGTAGCGTCCCAATCCCATATAGTAAACGCACTGATCAGTGCGGCAAGAAACGGGAAACAGGTTCGTGTATTCGTGGAGTTGAAAGCAAGATTTGACGAAGCCAATAATATCAAATGGAGCCGGGAAATGGTTAAAGCCGGAGCAAAGATCATCTACAGCATACCCGGAATAAAAGTGCACTCCAAGATTGCCCTGGTGACGCGTAAGAATGGTGCAGACTATGGTTATGTTGGTACAGGCAACTTTAATGAAACTACTGCAAACTTTTATACAGACCATGCCATTTTCACGTCAAGGAAAGGAGTTACAAAAGATTTGAAGAACCTGTTTTCCATACTCGAAAGAAGAAAAAGACCGGAAAAGGATGCAGGTGAAATATTTAAATATCTCCTGGTTTCCCAGTACAACATGATTCCTGTATTTGAGCAGGAAATAAAAAAACAAATCAATCGGGCGAAGAAGGGAGAGCCTGCCCTGATCCGGATTAAGCTCAACAACCTGGAGGATATCCATATGATGGATCTGCTTTACAAGGCAGCAGAATCCGGTGTGGACGTGCGGTTATTGGTTCGTGGTATTTGTTGCATTATCCCTGGCAAACCCGGCTTAAGCGAACGAATACAGGTCCGAAGAATTGTGGATCGCTTTCTTGAGCACAGTCGCATTTTTATTTTCGGGACAGATGAAGAAAACCGGGTTTATATTGGTTCGGCCGACTGGATGTCGAGAAACCTGCTTCACCGGATCGAGGTGGTCATGCCCGTAGAAGACCAGCGACTGGCGGGAGAGCTGAAAGACTATTTTGAAATACAGTGGATCGATAAAATGAAAGCGGTGAGGCTTGACGAAAATCTTAACCAGCTAAGAGATCAATTACCGGAAGAAGAAGTAACAGAAACAGGGCCACAGGAAAAAATCTATGCGTATCTAAAAAACCGACAATGAACCGGCGAAGCAGGATCATAAAACTCCAGTCCCGGCTTACAAGGTATCGTACCCTGAGAATAATCCTGATCAGTCTTGCCTGGGCAGTGATTGACCTGTTTCTATATTTCCGCAGCGTCTACACCAGGGATGATATTGATTATCCTTACCAGGAGAATACAGCAGATGCATATATTCTTCGGTTTGTTGTGACAATGACCGGCGGACTTCTGATGTCATCGTTACTTCTCCGGGAGCTAAGGATCATTTTCCGGCAAAGAGCTTTATTAATTGGGTGGTTACTAAAAGCCGTTATTTTATTGGTGGTCGCTTTCGTCATCACCGTTTTACTCTTTTTCCTGCATTTCCTTTTGATCAAGGGATTCAGTTTTGATAATACCCTGGCACAGTTTAGCAACTATTTCCTGCACACTGGCCTGATTACAGACAGTCTCCTTTTTTGGCTGATCATGTTGCTTGCGGCGCAGATAATTGTAGAAATCGATCAGAAGTATTCACCCGGTGTGTTCTGGCAGATATTGACAGGAAAATATCTGAAACCGCGAAATGAGAAGCGGATCATCATGTTTCTTGATTTGAAGGATTCAACACCGATAGCTGAACAACTGGGTCATGAGAAATATTTCTTCTTCATACGTGATTTCATTTACTATGTATCACGGGCGGTATTGGAGAATAATGGGATGATCTATCAGTATGTGGGTGATGAAGTGGTGGTTACCTGGCCATACAGGCGGAAAAATGTCCACAAGTCTATTAATGCGGTTGTTGAATCGCGAAAGGCTATTCAAAGACGTTCGGATTACTTCCGGCGGGAATATTCAATTGTGCCGGAGTTCAGGGTGGGATTACACGCCGGTGATGTCACCATTGGTGAAGTGGGAGTAATTAAAAAGGACCTGGCCATATCAGGTGAAGCAATGAATATTGCCGCCCGGATACGCAGTGCCTGCAATGAACTGAACCAAAAATTCGTTGTATCCAAAGAATATTTTGATACTGGCATTTTGAAATCATGGCAGGGTGAAGACCTGGGTGAAGTATCATTGAAAGGAGTGGACGAATCCATGCAACTTTACGCACTCAGGATATAGGTATCAAAATTGTTATAGTCAAATTGGAGCCGGTTTTCCTCACCAGTTCAACAAAAACGAGTAAGAAAAACAACAAAAACCTGATGCGCCTAAGGGGTCATTTACATTATGTAATCATTTGGCTGGGTGTTGCTTTTTTGCCGGCAGTCGTTCTGTCGCAAACCACTATCATTGATTCAAACTATGCCGGCGGGAGCGCGAAGGTTATTCCCGGGAAAGAATATATACGTTCGGGTTATCATAATTTCTTCTGGGGACGGCAATATCGCCGCGAATGGAATACAGCAGTTCGTGTACCGGTATTATACCTTGACAGTGCGTTTAGCGGAATGGAAATTTCTCCCGTTACAGGCCGGATCCAGTCCAAAGATCTGCTGATTACTACATCCGCTGGTAAGCAATATTTATTGCGTTCCGTAAACAGGGACTTTGGTCGTACCATGCCTGAAACAAAAGGCACTTTTGTAAGTCGAATCGCTAAAGACCAGGTCTCAACGCTTCATCCCTACGCACCTGTTACCATACCGCCTATGGCTGAGGCGGCTGGCATACCTCATTCAAATCCACGTATCGTTTTTGTTCCCAAACAGCCGGAACTGGGCGAATATAATTCTGCTTATGGTGATGAGTTGTATTTTCTTGGAGATTCAGGAAAGCCGGGATCTTTTGACACACTGGAAACAGATGGGATTTTTAGTTCATACCAGCTGATCGAAAGATTTTATGGCGAAAATGATTATGAAGTAGATCAGCGGGCATTTGTTCGTGCCAGACTTTTTGATATGATCATCGGCGATTGGAACCGGGATCGGGACAACTGGCAATGGCGTCTGAATGACAGGGGTGCAATGGATGTTTTTCATCCCGTACCACGTAACCGTTCACAGGCGTATTCAAAAATCAACGGGCTATATCCAGGGCTGGCAGGCAAAATTCCAGGGAGAAAATTCCTTCAGGGTTTTGATTATAAGATCAAAAGCATTGGAGGCTGGAATCGACAAGCCCGCCCGATCGATCAGAAATTATTAAATGAGCTGACCCTGGAAGAATGGCTGACGGAAGCGCGGCACCTGCAAACTGCGTTGAGCGATGAAGTGATTCGAAATAGTGTTCAGGAGATGCCGGCTGAAGTCTTTCACATATCAGGTGATGAGATTATTTCAAAACTCAGGACCAGGCGCGACGATCTACAAAAATATGCCAGGACATATTACCGCTACCTGGCCCGCACCGTTTCCATTCTTGGTTCTGAGAAAACCGAAAAGCTGGAAGTAAGTTGTCTGCCTGGCAACGACGTAAAAGTGGAAATGTATAAGATCAATTCACAGGGAAATATTATTGATACACCTTATTACTCCAGGACATTCCATCATGGTGAAACACGCGAGATCTACTTATACGGGCTTGGAGGGAGGGATATAATTTCCATAAAAGGAGATCGCAGGAATAAGATGCGCATCCGCATCATTGATCCCGAAGACAAGGATTCGGTCTATGTGTTAGCTGATACCCGTTCAGTTCGCGGCATCCGTTTTTTCAAAGGGGAGAAATTTGAATACGATACCATAAGAAAAGACAAGATCGATTTTGAGTTTCTACCGGTTTTTACACCCAAACAATACCGTGCTTATGATTTTGATCCCCTGGATTTGTTTGGAAGAACCGGTGTAAAAGTAAGCGCCGGAGTGGTGTATACGCCACAACCCTGGCGGCGCGAACCTTACCAAATGACACATTCCATTCATGTGCTGCATGGATTTCTTCGTAAGACTTTAAATGTGGGTTATGTTGGCCGTTTTGGACGGGCGATTGGACATTGGGATCTATTATTAAAAGCCCGGATGGATGACCCGGCGGTTGAGAATTTCTTTGGCGTTGGAAATAATACGGAGTTTGTTGAGAAAAAGGACAAGAACTATTACAGAACATTTAGCCAGCGTTATTATGCTGGTATTGGTATTGAACGCAAGATTGCGAAACGTCATCATGCAGAACTAACCCTGATTTATCAGGCTGTAAAATATCGGCGGAAGGGTGGTTATTATATCGCAAATGGCGGTCATGATCAATCGATTTTTAATCGAAAACATTTTGCAGGTATTGAAGCAGGTTATCGTTTTGATCAGACCAATGGATCTGTTTGCCCAAGCCGCGGCTTTGCAATCAATTTCGGCGGTGGTGTTCTTCAGAATCTTTCAGATACGGGTTCCGCATTTGTTAAACTCAGGTCAAATGTATCTTTTTACCTGCCATTGAGCCGCGAGTTTACTTTTGCCGTACGCACCGGGGGCGGTATTCTGATAGGTGATCCTGATTTTTACCATCTAAACCGCCTGGGTGGAAACGTTGAATTGCGGGGATATGAAAGAGAAAGATTTTATGGCAAACATGTATTTTACACCAATACAGAACTTCGCTGGTTCACTGATACCCGCAATTATTTTTATAACGGACGTATCGGGCTGATTGGATTCTATGACATAGGTCGCGTATGGATGCCAAATGAAAAATCAGATAAATGGCATGATGGCTATGGGCTTGGTTTCGCCATTGTTCCCTATAATAAGGTCACCCTGATTGCCATGTACGGACTTTCATCGGAGGGTGACAACTTCTTTCTTAGAGCTGAATTGTTTTTCTAATCACTTCCTTTTGCGGTGCGCTTACAGGTGTTGCTGCGTAACATAAATGCACAATGGTCAACGGACAATTTTCAACGGAGAATGAGAATAGCTCCATTCCATTACATGAGGTAACGTTGAATTGAATTTTGAAATCCGGTATTCATCGGACTGGCCCATTAATTATTGGGTTTTAGGACCTTGACCCTTTCCCTAAGTTATTGATTTTCATTTAGCACTTCTGGCAACAGGTATTTTAATCAATTGGTGATGGTATTAAAAACATGATTTTTTGACCTTAAAACCGGGCACGCTTAAGGAGGTTATCGCAAATTGCGATAACCTCAAAGATTAATCAGATGAAAAATGAAAATGCCAGTTTCGCGGTCAGTGATGAGGCAATTATTAACAGAATTCACCTTGTAAGAAATAAAAGGGTAATGTTGGACCGGGACCTGGCGGAGTTGTACGGTGTGACTACATTCAGGTTAAATGAGCAGGTTAAGAGGAATTTGAAAAGGTTTCCGGAGGACTTTATGTTCAAACTTACCAAAGAAGAAAAACTGCAGATTGTAGAAGATCATGAAGAATATACTTCTTTAAAGTTCTCACCCTCATTGCCAAATGTCTTTACGGAGCACGGAACAATTATGTTGGCCAGCGTATTGAATAGTGAGAGGGCTATCCAGGTGAATATTCAAATTGTCAGAATTTTTACAAAAATGAGAGAGATGTTACTTGCACATAAGGACATTATGCAAAACCTTGAAAAGTTGGAGCGAAAACTGGCTGAACATGATACCGACATACAGGTGATCTTTAAAGCACTTCGCCAGTTGCTGGCTCCGGCAATACCTCCGAGGAAGCGAATTGGCTTCAGGAGGAAATATGAGGAGGATGAGGGAGATCTTTCTGCGAAAGTTAGTTGAAAAAGCCGCTCCCAAAAAGAGCGGCTTTATATGTAAAGACGGGTTATTTATTTTTTACTTCTCCGGTCTCACCATCTATTTTTTTCTTCTTATCACCGTCTTTGATTTTAATATCTCCATCGGCATCTATTTTCTTTTTATAATCGCCGTCTTTCAACTTGAAATCACCATCTTCATCATATTTAATTTTCACACCATCGTATTTGAATTTTCCATCCGCTGTCCTGGTTACCCGGCCATTGATTACTTCACCAGTCTCACCAAAAATGGTATCGTTGGTTTCATTGTTAATATAGATATAAGGCGCCTGACGGGTATCGGCATCCACCATACGTCCGTTTTCATCTTTTACCAGGTCAACGTCTTTATCCCTGTTCAGATCGTAGTATGCTGATTCGGTTCTTTCCTGGCAACTACCCAGTGCAAATGCTAAAGCCGACATGGCAATAATGAATTTGTGTTTCATAAAAATGAGTTTTTATTATTTTAATTCCGTAGCTATAAGTCAAACGGCATACCAGCGCTGAAAAAGACATGTTTCAGACAGTTATGAAGGGTTTGTGTGGAAAAAATTGCCTGAATGGCGAGTGGCTAGTGGCCAGTGGCGAGTGGGAAAGGGAAGTGGGAAGTTGGGAGGTGGCCTGTGTTTATAATGTTTGACGATATGCATAAGTTGTTACATCACGCCAGACGATTTACGAATGAAGAATGACGAATGACGAATGCGGAGCGTCCTATGCGTCTATTGTTTACTATGGGACTATGTTGTTCAACTACGCAGAAATTATTGGGACTTTGAATGAATGTGGGAAATGATCAAAGAGATTTTTTCCTTTATTTGAAAACGGCTTCGTAAAAACATTTATCTTTCATTAGAAAGCTTGTTATACCTATGCCTGCCAATTCCGGAGGGAAAAAATTCCTGGTACCAATCATCCTTGTAACATCGCTGTTCTTTTTATGGGGATTTGCCTATGGTTTACTGGATGTACTGAACAAGCATTTCCAGGAAACACTAAGCATCTCACGGGAGCGATCCATGTTAATCCAGGCAGCTTATTTTGGAGCATATTTCCTGATTGCACTGCCAGCCGGATTATTCATGCAAAAAAGCGGCTACAAAAACGGAATATTATTCGGGCTTTTATTGTACGCCCTTGGGGCCTTGTTGTTTTATCCTTCCGCCCAACAAATGAATTATAATTTTTTTCTTTTGGCCCTGTTCATTCTGGCTTCCGGTCTCACATTCCTGGAGACGGCGGCAAATCCATATATAACCGTGTTGGGAGAACCGTCTACTTCTGAATTCCGGTTAAATCTGTCGCAAAGCTTTAATGGCGTGGGCTCCTTTTTGGGACCAATGGTTGGAGGTGCCCTGTTTTTTGGTCAGGCCAATTCCGGCGCTTCCGACGAATTGGATTCTGTCAAATTTGTATATGTTGTGGTTGCTGCAGTCGTATTGCTTGTGGCATTTCTGTTTTTTCGCACGCCAATGCCCGATGTCAGGGAAGAGGAACTGGTTACAACGAAACCGGGTAATTCCGGCGGGCTTTTTCAACACCGCCATTTTATATGGGCTGTCGTTACTCAATTTTTTTATGTGGCAGCCCAGGTGGGAATTGCCGCCTTGTTTATTAACTATTGCACGGAACAGCAATTGCAAATAACAAATGAAAGGGCTTCCTACCTTCTCGGAGCAAGCCTGTTACTTTTTACCATTGGCCGCTTTGCAGGCACCGCGCTTATGAAGTGGGTGGCGGCAAACCGGTTGCTTGCTGTTTATGCCTTTATTAATATTATTCTTTCAACAGTAGTGGTATGGTGGCATGGATATATTTCTGTTTACGCACTGATGGCTATCTTCTTCTTTGAGTCTATCATGTTCCCGACAATCTTTGCGCTTGGTGTAAAAAACCTGGGATCGGCTACCCGAAGGGGCGCCTCAGTAATTATCATGTCCATAGTAGGTGGCGCATTGGTGCCACTGCTTATGGGCTCCCTGGCTGACCGCTATACTACCGCTTTCTCGTATATCGTGCCGCTGTGTTGTTTTGTTGTGGTGCTGATATTCGCTGTGTCAGGCTATAAAGTGAGGTATAATGTAAAAACGAAATTAAACGCAACTACATGAAAAGGTATTGCCTCGCATTAGATCTGAAAGATGACCCCGGGCTTATAAAAAAGTATGAGGAGTACCATCGTGACGTATGGCCTGGCATTTTATCAAGTATAAAGGAGTCGGGTATTGAACAGATGACGATCTACCGGTATGGTAACAGGTTGTTTATGATCATGGAGACAAAAGATGATTTTAGTTTTGAAAGGAAAAATGAACTGGACAGGCAAAACCCGGAAGTGCAGAAATGGGAGGAACTGATGTGGAACTACCAGCAGGCAATACCGGGTTCGAAACCCGGAGAGAAATGGGTCTTGATGGACAAAATATTTTCATTGGAATGATATGTTTGAATTGAAAGATAAAACGGCAATTGTAACGGGCGGCGGCGGTGGCATTGGCCGCGCTATTGCAAACCTGTTTGCACAACAGGGAGCGTTTGTGTATGTTTTGGATCTGCACGCGGATGATAGCGGCAATGCTGATGAAAATGAGTCTCATTTTAAAACAATAACATGTGATGTAAGTGATCAAAAGCAGGTGCAGGTTGCTGTTAAGACTGTCGTCGAAGAAAGAAAAAGCATCAATATCCTGGTAAACAACGCAGGTGTTGCCCATATCGGGAATGCTGAAAACACAAATGAAGAAGATTTTGTCCGCCTGTTTAACGTTAATGTGAAAGGGGTGTACAATATGCTTCATGCCGTCATTCCATACATGAAACAATATGGCGGGGCAATTCTTAACATGGCTTCAGTGGCGGCCCTGGTTGGTATACCCGACCGGTTTGCCTACTCCATGACCAAAGGTGCTGTGCTGGGAATGACTTTGTCAACTGCTAAGGACTACCTGCAATATCGTATCCGGTGTAATTCAATATCGCCTGCAAGAGTTCATACACCATTTGTAGACGGATTTCTTACAAAGAATTATCCGGGCAGGGAACAGGAAATGTTTGACAAACTTTCCAGGACTCAACCCATCGGCAGAATGGCAAAGCCGGAGGAAATCGCAGGCCTCGCACTGTATCTTTGTAGTGATGAGGCTGGTTTCATTACCGGATGCGATTATCCTGTTGATGGTGGTTTTACCAGATTAAACAACTAATAAAAGCAAAATACAAGATGAAATTGATTCGATATGGTGAATCAGGTGCGGAAAAACCCGGAGTGTGCATTGACGATATAAACTATGATGTTTCGGAGTTCGTTTCTGATTATGATGAGAAGTTTTTTGAGAATGATGGTGTGAAGAATTTGGTTGATGCAGTAAATCAGAATAGACCTGGTCTTAAAAAGATACCAGGAGATATACGACTGGGTTCACCTGTGGCAAGACCTTCAAAAATTGTTTGTGTCGGATTGAACTATGCGGATCACGCTAAGGAAACAGGCGCCAAACTTCCAACCGAGCCGGTGCTGTTTTTGAAATCTACAACAGCCATGTGTGGCCCCTTTGATGATATTGTAATACCACGTGATTCAGTGAAGACTGACTGGGAAGTAGAGCTTGCAGTAGTAATGAGTAAAAAGGCAAGTTATGTGGACGAGTCAAATGCCATGGATTATGTTGCCGGTTATTGCCTGCACAATGATGTGAGTGAACGTGAGTTTCAACTGGAACGAAATGGAACCTGGGACAAGGGAAAGGGCTGCGACACATTTGCTCCAATTGGTCCCTGGCTGGTTACGAGAGATGAAATTGCTGATGTGGATTCACTGAGGCTTTGGCTAAAAGTGAATGATAAAGTAATGCAGGATAGCACAACGGCCAATTTTGTTTTCAGAATACCATTTCTTGTTTCTTATATCAGCCGTTTTATGACGTTGCTACCCGGAGATATTATATCAACAGGTACGCCAGGCGGGGTTGGTCTCGGCTTTAATCCGCCTGTTTATTTGAAACCGGGAGATGTCATTGAATTGGGTGTTGACGGACTTGGAATGTCAAGACAAAAATGTGTCGCCTGGCAGGCCGTTTAATTAAAACAAAATAAGTGATCAATGACCGCGCGGTTTTTCTATATTCCCGATGCCGATGAATCACCCGTGTNTGGAGGTGTGATTGATACGCATGTTCATTTCTGGAAGTACAACAAGAAAAGGGATGCCTGGATCACTTCGAAAATGAAAATCCTGCAGGACGATTATTTGCCACCTGCGTTTTCGCGTACCATGAAACGAAATGGAGTGGACGGTTGTATTGCGGTACAGGCAGACAGTTCGGAACTGGAAACACATTTCCTTATAGAGCTGGCTAAATCATTTCCAATCATACGCGGTGTTGTGGGATGGATTGATTTTCAAAAAGACGATATCGAGGAAAGGCTCGACTACTTTTCACAGTATACTGTAATCAAAGGATGGAGACATATTGTACAGTCTGAGCCGGACGATTTTTTGCTGAAACCGGAATTCCAGAGGGGAATTGAAAAACTTGTTGGTCGTGATTATACATATGATCTGTTGATCTATCCCAGGCAATTGGATGCAGCTCTCCAGTTTGTCAACCGTTTTCCGGATTTGAAAATTGTGATTGACCATTGCGCCAAGCCAAATATTGCGGGGAAAGAAACAGAACCATGGGCTTCAAAAATGCGGGAACTGGCAAAAAATCCCAATGTGTATTGCAAGTTGTCCGGTTTATTTACGGAAGCGAAATGGAAGGAATGGAGCCCGGGCGAATTTTATCCTTACCTGGACGCAGTGTTTGACGCGTTTGGTACGGATAGGTTGATGTACGGAAGCGACTGGCCTGTGATGCTGCTTTCGGGAATATATGTTCAATGGAAAAGTATGTTGGAAAAATATATGGAGGATTTTGATGTAAACGACAAACGCAAGGTATTTGGACAAAATGCTGCTGGCTTTTATAACATACACTAACAAAGAATGGATCTCTTGTTAAAAGATAAGGTCATTGTTGTTACAGGAGGTGCTAAAGGCATCGGTCGTTCTATTGCTGGTGTATTAGCAGCGGAAGGCAGCCAGGTGGTGATTGTTGGAAGAAATGAATCGGATAATAACAAGGCCGTTAACGAAATGGAAAGTGAAGGTGGAAAAGCATGGCAAATTGATGCAGAACTAACCGATCCACGGCAATGTAAATACGCTATAGAAAGCATTATCAATAAATTTCAGAGGATCGACGGACTGGTGAATAATGCGGGCGTGAATGATAATGTAGGTCTTGAGAACGGCGATTATGATCGTTTTGTAAAAAGTCTGCATGCCAACCTCGTTCATTACTACCTCATGACACACTATGCTTTACCTGAATTAAAGCGATCGACAGGGTCGATTGTGAATATTTCCTCGAAAACTGCTGAAACCGGCCAGGGCGGCACATCAGCATATGCAGCATCGAATGGCGGTCGCAATGCCTTGACAAGAGAATGGGCTGTTGAATTGCTGCCATATGGAATCAGGGTAAATGCGGTTGTTGTGGCCGAGTCTTTCACGCCGCTTTATGCAAAATGGATTCAGTCACTGCCAAACCCCCAGGAAAAGTTCCGGGAGATCTGCTCAAGAATCCCTCTTGGTAAGCGAATGACAACCGGAGAAGAGATTGCGAATATGGTGGCTTTTTTACTCAGCGAACGTTCCAGTCATACCACCGGGCAGATCATTCATGTCGACGGCGGTTATGTTCATTTAGACAGGGCTATTAAAACAACTTAATGAAGCGCATTATACCTGCACCATTTGGCTTCATATCATATATCTGACACCATGAAACCCAGGACGCTTAAAATACATCCAAAAGATAATGTGCTCGTTGCCCTGCAGGATCTTAAACAGGGAGAAAAAGTAATTTTTGATGGCAAAGAATATTTGTTACGCGAGGAAATACCTGCAAAGCATAAATTTTTTCTTCAGCAAATGAACCCCGGAGATGAAGTGATCATGTACGGGGTATTGGTTGGTAAAATTCAAAAACCTGTTGAACAGGGTGCAAGGATGACAACTGACAACACCCGCCATGCAGCAGAGTCGTATTTCTACAGACCATTCAAATATCAATGGACCCCACCGGATGTATCCAAATTTCGCGACAGGACCTTTATGGGTTATCGCCGCAGTGACGGCCGCGTGGGTACAGCGAATTACTGGTTGTTTATTCCCACTGTATTTTGCGAAAACAGGAACCTTGATGTAATCCGCGAAGCATTGCATAATGAATTGGGATATGCCGTTACGGGAAAATATAAGCAGTACACAAGGCAGTTAGTCAAAGCTTACCAGGAGCGTTCCGATATAAGTGATGTATCATTTCATCCCGTGATCGAAAAAGCTGATCGTTTATTTAAAAACATCGACGGGATTAAATTTCTAAATCACCAGGGTGGTTGTGGTGGCACGAGACAGGATGCATCCACGCTCAGTCGATTACTGGCTGCTTATGCTGATCATCCCAATGTGGCTGGGGTCACATTGCTGAGCCTGGGTTGTCAACACTTGCAGGTGCCACAATTTCTCAATGATCTGAAAGCCCGCAATCCCAAATTCGATAAGCCTTTGTTGATTTTCGAACAGCAGCAAACAGAAAGTGAAGAGCAACTGATTGCAGAAGCCATCCAGAAAACATTTACAGGACTTATCGATGCAAATAAATTAGAAAGGCAACCCGCAACCCTCGATAAGCTTACAGTTGGTGTTAAATGCGGAGGCAGTGATGGTTTCAGTGGCATATCGGCTAATCCTGCCGTGGGTTATTGCAGTGATCTGCTTGTTGCTTTGGGTGCAAAAGTTTTGCTCGCTGAGTTTCCGGAACTGTGCGGAGCGGAACAGGAACTTATAGATCGCACACGGGAAGAAACAGCGGCCAGGAAATTCATAGGGCTCATGGAAACTTATAACGACCAGGCGCATAAAGTTGGTTCAGGCTTTCATATGAATCCTTCTCCAGGAAATATTCGCGATGGATTAATTACCGATGCAATTAAAAGCACCGGTGCTGCACGAAAAGGGGGTACATCGCCGGTTGAGGATGTCCTTGATTATACCGAACCTGCAGTAAAGCCGGGATTAAACCTGGTTTGTACACCGGGTAATGATGTGGAAGCAACAACGGGGAAAGCGGCGGCCGGCGCCACATTGATTTTATTTACGACCGGGCTCGGTACCCCTACCGGCAACCCCGTTTGTCCAACGATAAAAATCGCAACCAATTCATCTCTTGCCCGCCGCATGTCCGACATCATTGATATTGATACCGGGCCCGTTATTGATGGTGAAAAAACNATAGAACAAATGGGTGAAGAGATCCTNGAATATTGCATTGCAGCAGCCAGCGGGGAAGNGATTCCAAAGGCTGTGCTCCTGANCCAGGATGATTTTATTCCGTGGAAAAGGGGAGTTTCACTATAAAAAATTAAGGCCTGGGATAACGCCAGGCCTCAATACAAATCCAGTTTATTATATTTCTTAGATCATTTCAACACTTCGTTTCACAAAATCAGTCAACTCAGAACCGCTCAGCATACCCTGTGAAAGCAGTGCCAGGTCAAAAGCCTGTTTGGCCATACGACTCTTATCTTCTTCTGTTTGTGCCTGTACAATGCGATTAACCAACGGGTGATTGGCATTGACTGTTACCTTATAACTGTCAGGCAGGGAATCATAGAAGCTCATGCCGCCACCCATCTGGGCCATATCTTTCATGCGGCGCATGAATTCATCCATGGTGACGGTAACAGGCATTTCATTGGGACTTAAACTTTCAACGGTTACCGACATACCGGGTTTTTGAATGGTCTTTTCAAAAACTGCTTTCACATCTTTTGTTTGATCCTCTGATAGTACAGAAGGTATTGCATCGTCTTTTTTAATCAGGGCATCTATCGTTTCGGAATCCACACGTTTGATGCGCGTTTTTTCAAGTTGTTGTTCCAGCCTGCTGATAAAATGATTGTCTAATGGCGAGTTCATTAGCAGTACATCATATCCTTTTGATTGGGCAGACTGGATAAATCCATCCTGTTTATCCGGATCGGTGGTATACAGGTAAACCACGTTGCCGTCTTTGTCGGTTTGCAGCGGTTTTACTTTTTCTGCATACTCATCCAGGGTGAACATTTCCTTTTTTGTATTGGTCAGCAGGGTAAAGCTCTTCCCCTTCTCGTTGAATTTATCGTCGGTGATCATGCCATATTTCACAAACAGCCCGATATCTTCCCATTTTTCCTCAAAGCGTTTACGGTCCTTATTAAACAGCTCATTCAACTTATCAGCCACTTTCCGGGTGATATAAGTGTTGATCTTTTTTACATTGCTGTCTGCCTGCAGGAAACTTCTTGATACGTTTAATGGAATATCCGGTGAATCTATTACACCATGCAGCAACATCAGGAACTCAGGAACTACATCTTTTACTTCATCCGTAATAAATACCTGTCTTGAATACAGTTTGATCTTGTTTGGTCTAAGCTCCATTTCCTTCTTTACGCGGGGGAAATAAAGCACGCCGGTAAGATTGAAAGGATAGTCTACATTCAGATGAATCCAGAACAGCGGATCTTCTGTAAACGGATAAAGCTCTTTATAAAAATCAAGATAATCTTCATCCTTTAATTCCGATGGCTGTTTGGTCCAGATGGGTCTTGTATTGTTGATGATATTATCAACTTCAACGGATTTATATTTCGGATTTCCCTTTTCGTCTTCACCATCTTCTACGGATTCTGTTTTTGTACCGAACTTGATGGGAATGGGAAGGAATGAGCAATATTTATTCAATATCTCCTGGAGTCTGTGTTTTTCCAGGAATTCTTCTGAATCACTGTTGATATGTAAGATAATATCGGTACCCCTTGACTGGCGGCTTCCGGGTGATAATTCAAATTCCGTAGTGCCATCACATTCCCAGCGGGCGGGTTCTGCTCCTTCCTGGTAGGAAAGGGTTTCGATCACTACTTTTTCGGCTACCATAAAGGCAGAGTAGAAGCCCATTCCGAATTTTCCAATGAGTTCATTGGCATCTTTGGCTTCCTTGAATTTCTCAACAAATTCTTCTGCGCCGGAAAATGCGATCTGGTTAATATATTTCTTGATCTCATCGGCAGTCATGCCAATACCCTGATCGCTGATGGTGATTGTTTTCCTGTCTTTGTCCACTGCCACTTCCACGCGAAGTTCACCCAGTTCACCCTGGTACTGGTTGAGCGAGGAGAGCCTTTTGATCTTTTGCGTGGCGTCAACAGCGTTGGAAACCAATTCTCTTAAGAAAATCTCGTGGTCCGAATACAGGAATTTTTTAATAATTGGGAAAATGTTCTCCGTATGGATGGAGATAGTACCTTTCTCTTGCATGGGTTCTGAAATTTGAATTTTTCAGGGAGGGGTAAACAAGTCCTGTTCCAATCGGCTTATATGGGACAAACTGACAGCTCCCCCGCTGTCGCCCCGATCAGATAAAGTTTTGATCTGACTAAAAGTAAATATTTATCTCAGGCATAAATCCTTTCGATGGCATCCCGGTATTTTTCGGTAATGACTTTTCTTTTCATGGAAAGTTTGGGCGTCATTTCACCGGTGTCGATGCTCCATTCGTCAGGAAGGATTTCAAACTTTTTCACCTGCTCCACATGGTTGAAGTATTTATTGAATGCCTCGATGATGTCTTTATAAAGCGTTTTTACTTTTTCATGTCGGATCAGCTCCTCATTGCTGATATCAGCATTAATTCCGTGCTGCCTCGCCCAATCCTTAAGTGTTGGAAACGCCGGGATGATCAGGGCGCCAACAAATTTCCTTTCCGGTCCCACAACCATCACCTGTTCAATATATGGTGACTCCTTTAATTTATTCTCAATGGTCAGCGGGGCAACATATTTACCTCCGCTGGTCTTAAATAATTCTTTTTTACGGTCTGTGATTTTGAGAAAGCGACCACTCACCATTGTGCCAATATCACCCGTGCAGAACCAGTCATCTTTTATTACTTCAGCCGTCAGGTCCGGCCGTTTATAGTATCCCATCATGATATGTGGTCCGCGGGTTAAGATCTCACCGTCTTCAGCAATCTTCACTTCTATACCGTCAATGATTGGTCCCACAGTACCAAACATCCGGTCTTTTTCCTGGAAACGGTTTACGGCGATTACCGGTGATGTTTCGGTAAGACCATAGCCTTCCATGATTATGATTTGCGCAGCGGTAAATATTCTTATCAGTCTAACCTGGCAGGCTGCCCCGCCGGTAACAATGCATTTGATATTGTTGCCAAGCGCTTCCCGCCATTTTTTAAAAATGATCTTATTGGCAAGTGCGAGCTGGAAGCGATACCAGGCACCCTGGTCTGTATTGATCTCATATTTTTCTGCCAGGCCATGGGCCCAGAAGAAGAGTTTTTTCTTTATACCGGTAAGCTCATTCCCCTTTTGCATTATACGGTCATAAACTTTTTCAAGCAGACGGGGGACCGTGGTGAACATATTTGGCTGCACTTCCTTTAAATTATCTCCAATTGTCTCCAGGCTTTCAGCATAATAAATAGATGTGCCCTTGAACAGGTAGAGGTAGCTGACCATTTTCTCGAAAATATGATTCAGCGGAAGAAAGCTCAGGGCTTTCATATTTTCACCCGGAGGGAAACAGGGAAGGCAGGCAATCACATTGGACAGAATATTGCGATGGCTCATCATAACACCCTTTGGTGTGCCTGTTGTACCGGAAGTGTAAAGTATGGTGGCTAAATCTTCATATCCAATTTTGTCAGAAAGGGGTTTGATTTTTTCAATCAGTTCAGGTGTTGCCCGATCAGTTACTTCCTTCCAGTGATGGGCATGTGGTGCATGTTCAAAGGTATAAATCTCCCTTAGGCTGGGTACACGGTCTTTTACACTGCGTACTTTCAGGTAAAGATCTTCGTCGTTCACGAAGGCCAGCTTCACCTGTGCATCATTCAGGATAAATTCAAGCTCGTGTACATTGATGGTAGGATAGATCGGTACAAGCACTGCTCCGATTTGCTGGACAGCCAGGTCAAGCATTAACCATTCAGGACGATTCTTGCATAGGATAGCCACTTTATCCCGGCCTTCGACGGTCATATCATTGGGACCGATTCCAAGACTTAGCAGACCCGCACTTAAACGGTTTACGATCTCACTGACCTCACGGGTGCTATATGTTTTCCATTGACCAGCTTCCTTTCCGGCAAGCATCACATCCAGGGGCTGTCGTTCCAGGTGCCAGGCGATACAATCAAAGAGTCTTTTCGGTTCGTTCATATGCAATCGTTATAAAAGAGATAGTGTCGTTAATATAGACAAATTAGGTCAAAAAATATAAAAAACACAGTGATTAACTAATCATTACCACCGCTATAGTCTGTTATTTCTCAACTGAAAATATGAATGGGAATGAATGTCGCGACCAGTCCGGAAATAACAAAAAAAGCTGCCCCGGAGAAGCAGCTTTCAATGTTTTTCAAAATAAATTAGTTGGTCTGATAATACTGGCCCGGGGGCATTCTAAAGACGCGGTTCTTTTGGAAATTCGTAAACGTTTCAAATTGCTGTGCATGCGTCTTAGACCAGGCATCAAAAGCCGCCAGGTTTTCAACGGCACCAAAGAGCCATTGATTATAAGCTTCAAACATTCCGGACTTTATCAATTGTTGCTGGTACTCAAAAAGGCGAAGCGGGAACCTTCCGGCATAGTTCTCAAACCAGTCGAGAATAAAGCGTGTGCGGATCATGGTAAGGGTTTCGGTATTGATCCCTTTGTTAGCTATGGAAGAGTGTTTGCTCATGGTTTGCAGGAAAGCTTTTGCAAATTCATTCTTGTTTTTTTCTTCACCTTTCATCGGGTCGGCATCTGCAAATAATTTTTCCTTGTAACCTCGCAGGAGTTGTTCTTTCATGGCGATACCTCTTTGAGAAAGGCTTTCCATGTTCACAAATATCTCACCGTAGATCAGGCTCCATACTTTGTCTTTTGTATGAAAATAATACAGGGCTGCATTGTAATAGTTTCCGCTGTATGCGGGATCCGCCTGGATGCCTTTTTCCCAAAGATTAATCGCGGAAAAATCTTTTGTAGCCCAGAGAAGTTCTCCATATTCACTGTGCAGCGGTCCGCTTTTTGGAAATTTTTTCAGTCCTTTTTTATAAACCTTTTCGCACTCTTTTGGATTTTCAAGTGCCTTATAAACATTGCCCGCAAGCTGAAAACAAACTTCATCGGCGTCATCGCGGTTAACCAGTGATTTTACACCTTCCAGGGCTTTGGCATAATCCCTTTTCAGGTAAAGGCTCAGCACCAGGTCTTTTTGAAGATCCAGGTTACTCTGGTCCTTCTGCAGTGCCCGCGTGAGAACGATCACGGCATTGTCGAAATCACCTGAACGCATAAAGCCCTTGGCGGTTTCATGCATGGCTTTAGGATCATCCTGTCCATAGATGCCTGTAAAGGCAATCATACAAAAAGCTAGGAGGGAAACAACAAATTTCATATCAGCAAAGTAAATTAATTAAACCTGTCAAAGCTGTAACAGGTGGTTTATTAACATTTTCATGAATGTTTAGAATGTATGGGTGATCAGTCCGTCTCTCAATTTTGGCTCAAACCAGGTGCTCTTGGGGGGCATTACCTGGCCGCTGTCTGCAATGTCAAACAATTGCTGAATCGTTACGGGGTAAAGGCTGAAGGCGACCCGCATTTCTCCACTGTCAACCCTTCTTTCCAGCTCCTTTAATCCACGAATACCACCAACAAAATCGATCCGCTTATCGGTTCGCTGGTCCTTTATACCAAGAAGTTTTTCCAAAACATTATTCGACAAAATGGTCACATCCAGCACACCGATAGGGTCATTGGTATAACTGTCGTTACGTGCCGCCAGGATGTACCACTGCTTATCCAAATACATGCCGAACTCATGCAATTGTGCCGGTTTGTAAGCAACGGCACTTTGAGTGATAGTGAAATCATCCTGCAGGCTGCTGATAAAATCGTCCGCATCCATGCCATTCAAATCCTTTACCAGGCGATTGTAATCCATGATCGCCAGTTCACTCGCGGGGAAAATGGTGGTGAGAAAATAGGCCGCCTCCTCATTATTGGGAAGACCCAGGCTCACTTTCGCGGCTGATGCAGCACGGTGGTGACCATCGGCGATATATGTGGCAGGAACTTTCTTTGCAAACAAATCTGTAATGGACTTCACCGTTTCGTCATCATCCACTACCCACAAGCTGTGACGCACATTATCATCCGCAGTGAAATCGTACGTTGGAGAATGTGCATTTTTCCATTGATAAATGATTTGATCGATTTCATGCACATTATTATAAGCCAGGAAAACATTCCCGGTTTGCGCATTGATCGTACGCATGTGATCAATCCGGTCTTTTTCTTTTTCCGGTCTGGTGAATTCATGCTTTTTTATGATATCATCAAAATAATCCTT
>Ga0065721_10006026_pt1 | contig 19244 bp, 17 predicted proteins | sample Mesricmetagenome_FD_59108 | JGI IMG/M metagenome (GOLD analysis project Ga0065721, IMG submission 59108) | Mesophilic microbial community from rice straw/compost enrichment Sample: eDNA_1 v2 (version 2) | ecosystem: Engineered > Solid waste > Grass > Composting > Bioreactor | place: USA: Davis... | reverse complement strand
AATGGCATTGGCTCATGACTGTACTTTCCCCTGTTGATTACCAGCGCGCCCGACTGACCCGCGATGCCCGGTTTGATGGTCTGTTTTTTATCGCCGTCAAGACCACAGGCATCTTCTGTCGCCCGGTGTGTCCGGTAGTTCCGCCGCTGGAAGAGAATGTCGAGTACTTTGAACATGCCGCCCTGGCCGCGCAGGCGGGTTATCGCCCCTGTCTGCGATGCCGTCCGGACAGTGCCCCCGGTTCCTGCGCCTGGCGCGGTACGGATACCACCTTTACCCGGGCGCTGACGCTGCTCGACAGCGGTGGCCTGAGTCCGGAGGGTTTACCGGCACTGGCAGCCCGCCTGGGTATCAGCGACCGCTACCTGCGCCGGCTGTTTCAGGAACGTCTGGGTATGTCGCCCAAGGCCTACGCCTTGTTCTCGCAGGTGATGTTTGCCAAGAAGTTGCTTCATGAGACGTCCCTCAGCGTCACGGACATCGCCGCAGCCTCAGGTTTCAACAGTCTGCGGCGTTTCAACGATGCTTTTCGCAAACAGCTGCAATTGCCGCCGTCGGCCATCCGCCGGTCGCGGCAGGGATCGGCAGCACTGACCCTGTCGCTGGCCTATCGTCCACCACTTAACTGGTCGCTGATGCTGGCGTTCTGGCGCAAGCGCTGTGTGGCCGGCATCGAGTGGGTGGATGAAGACAGTTACGGTCGGACCTTCGTCCTGCGGGATGCGACGGGTGAGCAGGCGCGGGGATTTTTTACGGTGCGGCCAGCGGCGGTAGAGCATCATCTGGAACTGACCGTCAGTATCGATAAGCCCGGATTCCTGAAACCGCTGGTTAACCGCGTACGACAGATTCTTGATCTGGATGCAGATATCAACCGGATCGAAGCGCAGCTGGGCGAGCACAAGGCGTTCCGTACGGTGATGCTACCGGGGCTGCGTATACCGGGTATCTGGCATCCCTTTGAGGCGGGCGTCCGGGCCATCCTTGGTCAGCAGGTAAGCGTCGCCGCAGCGCGCACGCACCTCGAACGCTTGGTGGCAGTCTTGGCCGAGCCTTTGTCTGATGTACTCAGGCTGTTTCCCACTCCGGCCGCAGTGGCGTCCAGTGATCTCAATATGTTGAAGATGCCTGCTGCACGCCGCGAGACACTGCGCCGCTTTGCTGACTGGTATGAGCGCCATGGAGAGGAGCAACCAGTGACGGACTGGCTGGCGCTCAAGGGTATCGGACCCTGGACCGTGGATTATGTGCAGATGCGGGCGATGGGGCATACCGACATCTGGCTGGCCAGTGACCTCGGCGTTAAAAAAGCGCTGGCTCATCTGTCGGGCGGTGCCGACTTTGCCAGTGAAGCCCTCAAGCCCTGGCGCAGCTACGCAACCTTTCATCTTTGGCACTATCTGGGGTAAAACCATGAACTTACCTGTGACTTCAAAACCGTCTATCACTGTGTCTCTGCTGACCTGCACCCGGATGCCGTCACCGCTGGGAGAGCTGCTGATCACCGCCAGTGATGCCGGTATTCATCATATTCTGTTCACCGATATGCCTGAGGCAGGGCGCCTGCTCGAAGCTGGCCTGGCCAGTCAGCCTCATCCTTTTCTGGAGGAGGCCGGCCGGCAGCTGGACGCTTACTTCGATGGAAAGCGCCGGGAGTTCGACCTGCCGCTGGCAGCCCGGGGCACGGACTTTCAACACCGGGTATGGGCTCAGCTGCGGCGGATTCCCTATGCGTCCACCTGGGGTTACAGCGAGCTGGCTCAGGCGGTCCAGCAGCCCACAGCGGCACGGGCGGTAGGGATGGCGAATGGCAAAAATCCGCTTTGCATCGTGGTGCCCTGTCATCGGGTAATTGGCAAGAACCGGCAACTGGTCGGCTATGCNGGCGGACTTGAACGTAAGGCCTGGCTACTGGATCACGAGCGGNGTTTTCGGTAATTCCCATTCANCGTTTGCCGCCCGGTCGCGCGGTTCGCAAAGCGGCCGCTTGCCTGTATGATGTGCCGCTTTCCGCTTTGACGTATTGACCAATAAGAAGCAGCAGACTATGAGCAAGCAACGGGTATTAACCGGCATTACCACCACCGGCACACCGCACCTCGGCAACTATGTGGGCGCAATTCGCCCGGCCATTGCCGCCAGCCAGCGGGCAGATGTGCAGTCGTTTTATTTTCTTGCGGACTTTCATGCATTGATCAAATGCCATGATCCAGTCCAGGTTCACCAGTCCACCCGCGAGATCGCCGCGACCTGGCTGGCGCTGGGGTTGAACACCGAGAACGCTATCTTCTATCGTCAGTCCGACGTGCCGGAGATCCCGCAGCTTTGCTGGATACTCACCTGCATGGCAGCCAAGGGCCTGATGAACCGTGCCCACGCCTACAAAGCGGCGGTGGATGCTAATGTGGAAGGCGGGGAAGACCCGGATTTCGGGATTACCATGGGGCTGTATTCGTATCCGATCCTGATGGCGGCCGACATCCTGATGTTCAATGCCAACAAAGTGCCGGTGGGCAAAGACCAGATCCAGCACATCGAAATGGCCCGCGATATTGCCGCGCGTTTTAATCACCACTACGGCGAGCACTTTGTGCTGCCCGAGGCGCTGGTTGATGACAATGTGGCCGTGCTGCAGGGTCTTGATGGACGCAAGATGAGTAAAAGCTACGGCAATACCATCCCTTTGTTTCTGCCGGAAAAACAACTGAAAAAATCCATCAACAAAATCATCACTAACCTGCTTGAGCCGGGTGAGCCGAAAGATCCGGACACCTCAACCGTATTCCAGATCTGGCAGGCCTTTGCGACCGCAGAGCAGACCGCCGAGATGCGCCAGGCATTCGCAGACGGTATCGCCTGGGGTGAGGCGAAGAAGCAGCTGTTTGAACTGATCAACGGTCAACTGGGCGAGGCGCGCGAGCGTTATGACGCGCTGCTGGCAAACCCTGGACATATTGAAGAGGTGTTGCAGGCAGGTGCGCAGAAGGCGCGGGCGTACAGTCAGCCGTTGCTGGAAAAAGTCCGGGCTGCGGTCGGTATCAAGCCGATTATCTAGTCATTTATTCGTTGCGCCGGACAAAGTTTGAAACTCTTTGTCCGGCAAAGCGCTAGCTTCGTGGAAATATCGGCAGCTCTGAGTTGTCAATTGACAAGGATGGTGTCGTTCGGGCTGGCCCGGACGCGATGCTGTCTGAATTCACAAGCCATTCAGAAGAAAAGGAGTAGCCACGATGTTCACCAAGATTCTTGTTCCTACCGATGGATCACCTCTGTCCGATAAGGCCGTCGCTGGCGCTTTGGACTTAGCAGCGAAGGTGGGCGCCGCCCTGATTGTCATCTCCGTCGCTGAACCCTATCGTTACATTCCGCCTGCGGCGGCAGGCATGATTTATGATCCCAGCCTGTACAGCGACGAACTCCAGCATCGTTTTGACCAGCATTCGCAGGAGCAGGCAAGGGAAATTGTTGAGAAAGTAATGGATGCAGCCCGTGCGCGAGGTGTGGCCTGTGAAGCAATCACTCCCATGTCGCTCAACCCCTATGAAGAAATCGTGAACGCTGTAGACAGATACGGGTGCGACGCGGTGTTTATGGCTTCTCATGGTCGCAAGGGNTTGAACAAATTATTCCTCGGCAGTGAGACCCAGAAAGTTCTGAGCCACACGTCTGTTCCNGTGATGGTATTTCGCTAGCGCAATAAAAAATCAGGGGAAACNGCNGTTTCCCCTGATTGATTTAATCTTCCAGTTCACTCAGTACCTGATAAATACTGCGCGTCAGCAGACGCAGCTCATCGGGCTTGATGATGTAAGACGGCATCAGGTAGACCAGCTTTCCAAAGGGCCGCACCCACACACCTTCTTCGACAAAGCGCGCCTGGATGCTGGCCAGGTGGGGAGTCTTTTTCAGCTCTACAACACCGATAGCTCCCAGGACCCGTACATCTGCCACTGCCGGAAGGCTTCTGCAGGCTTCCAGTTCCTGGGTCAGCTGCGTCTGGATGCTGGCTACGTGTGACTGCCAGTGACTTTTCAGCAGCAGATCAATACTGGCCACGCCCACAGCACAGGCGAGGGGATTACCCATAAAGGTTGGGCCATGCATAAAGGCACCGGCCCCGTTCTGCGAGATCATGTCGCTCACCTTGTCATTGCACAGGGTCGCCGCGAGGGTGATATATCCACCGGTCAGGGCCTTGCCGAGGCACATGATGTCCGGGCTGATGCCGGCGTGGTCACAGGCAAATAATTTGCCGGTGCGGCCAAAACCTGTGGCTATTTCATCCGCAATCAGCAGCACATCAAACTGTGAACACAGCTCCCGTACCCGCCGCAGGTAATGCGGCGAATAGAAGCGCATGCCCCCGGCATTCTGAGCGATAGGTTCCAGGATAACCGCAGCGATTTTCTGCCGGTGCTGCTGGATCAGGTGAGAAAAGTTAATCAGGTGGCGTTCGTCCCACTCTTCATCAAATTTGCAGGACGGCGCTTCGGTAAAGATGTGGTGTTTCAGAAACTGGTTAAACATGCCGTGCATCCCGCCGATGGGATCACACACGGACATGGCGGCAAAGGTATCGCCATGATACCCGCTGCGCAGGGCCAGAAACTGGGTGCGCTGGTGCTGCCCCTGGGCAATCCAGTATTGCAGGGCCATCTTGAGCGCAATCTCCACGGCGACAGAGCCGGAGTCGGAGAAAAACACTTTGTTCAAGCCGGCGGGGGTGATATCGACCAGCTGTTTGGCCAGCCGCGCGACGGGTTCGTGCGTCAGACCGCCGAGCATGACGTGGGCCATCTTGCCCAGCTGATTTTCCACAGCCTTGTTCAGTTCGGGATGGTTGTAGCCATGCAGTACGCTCCACCAGGAGGCCGTGCCGTCCACCAGCGTGCGTCCATCGGTGAGATGCAGGTTGACCCCCTCTGCGTGGCTGACAGGGTATACCGGGGCCTGATTGGGGAAGGCCGCATAGGGGTGCCAGACGTGGGCCTGGTCGAGGGCAAGGATATCGTCGGTTGTGAGCGTGGATTTGTCGAGCATGAGGTTGTATCTGGTCCGTTAAATGAATTCATCGGGTGCGCAAGCTTACCCCAGTCGTCCATCACAAGCAGTACTAAAGTCCGCGGGACCTTGCCAAGGAGCGCACAAGGTTGCGCGAGCTGTCGCGCCAGTCCGGCAGGCAGATGCCGCGCTGCCGGATCTTACGGGTATCCAGAATGGCGGTGCGCGGGCGTTGCGCAGCCTGCGGATATTCTTTACTGGCGATGGGTTTAAGCCGGGGTATGCTGGAGAGCAGACCGCAGGATTGCGCTTCGACCACGATGTGCCGGGCGAATTCATACCAGCTCGTGTGACCTTGTCCGCAAAGGTGATAGAGCTGGCTTGAGAAGGTATCTAACAGCCGCTCTTTCTGAGCGGTATCAATCAATTGAGCCGTGGCCATCGCCAGATCGGGCGCAAAGGTCGGACAACCCACCTGGTCGTCCACCACCCGCAGTTCGGGGCGAAGCTGCTGATGACATTCTTCGGCCAGTGCCAGGATACGGAGGACGAAGTTAGAACCCTGGTCTGAATAGACCCAGCTGGTACGCAGGATCAGATAATCGCAGCCAGAGGCTGCAATGGCCCTTTCTCCATCAAGCTTGCTTTGCCCGTAAACATTCAAGGGTGCCGGCGGATCTGTCTCGACATAGGGCGTTGTCTGAGTGCCGTCAAAGACATAGTCGGTAGAGTAGTGGACCAGCAGGGCGCGGGCTTCGCGGGCCGCATCCGCCAGTGCATCTACGGCTGTGGCGTTGATGGTCGTGGCGAGGTCGGGTTCCGCCTCAGCCCGATCCACAGCCGTGTAGGCTGCCGCATTGACGATGACATCGGGATTCAGCGCCTTAATGCTGCCGACAAGCTGCTGCGGACGGCTAAAGTCTGCCTGCTGACGGTCCAGGGCAATCAGCTGGCCCAGTGGCGCCAGAGCCCTGGTCAGGCATCGGCCGAGCTGGCCGGTCGCACCGAGCAGCAGGATCTTCATCAGTCGAACAGCTCCGCCTGGCGGAAGGCGAGGGCCTGGGCGTCCCGCATTGAGACCAGGGGCGGCTGTCGGAGCGGCCAGGCGATTGCCAGATCAGGATCATCCCAGCGGATTGAGCGTTCGGCTTCCGGAGCGTAGTAAGCGGTGGTTTTGTACAGGCAGTCTGCCGTCTCTGACAGCACCAGAAACCCGTGGGCAAATCCCGGGGGAATCCACAGTTGCTGATGGCTCTGAAGCTGGATACCCAGATGTTGCGCAAAACTGGTTGAGTGACGGCGCAGATCTACGGCCACTGTGTAGATCTGCCCCTGCAGAACCCGCACTAACTTGCCCTGGCTGTGCTCTCCCAGCTGGTAATGCAGCCCTCGCAGAACCCCGTGCCGGGAGTGGGAGTGATTATCCTGCACAAAAGTGACGTCCAGGCCGGTCGCCGCCTGCCAGCGGGACAGGTTGAAACTCTCGCAGAAAAACCCGCGCTCGTCGTGGTAGACCGGGCTCTCAATCAACAGGGCGCCATCCAGCGCGGTGGGCAGGACCTTCATGGCGTTATTCCTCCCTTGGGAGACATACCGACAGCAGGACCTTCTTCAAGCAGCCGTAACAGGTATTGACCGTAAGCAATCCTGCTCATCGGTTCAGCCAGGCGCTGCAATTGCTCGGCGTTGATATACCCGAACCGGTACGCAATTTCTTCAGGACAGCACACCTTCAGGCCTTGTCGGTGCTCGATGGTTTCAATGAAGTTTGCAGCTTCGTTAAGGCTTTCGTGGGTCCCGGTATCCAGCCAGGCATAGCCCCGGCCCATCACCTCCAGCCTCAGCTCACCCTGTTGCAGGTAATGCTGATTGACGTCGGTAATCTCCAGTTCTCCCCGCGCCGAGGGTTTGAGGCTGCGGGCAATGTCGACCACCTGGTTATCATAAAAATACAGACCGGTAATTGCGTAATTTGAGGCCGGGCGCTGGGGTTTCTCGTCAATGGCGATCAGCTCGCCCCTCGGACCAAAGGCCGCGACACCATAGCGCTGCGGATCGCTGACATGGTGGGCAAAGACAGTAGCGCCCCGGGATTGCTGACTGGCGCGGTTGAGCATGCGCGCCATGTCCTGACCATAAAACAGGTTGTCGCCCAGGATCAGCGCGGAAGGAGACTGACCAATGAAATCCTGTCCGATGATGAACGCCTGTGCCAGTCCGTCCGGGCTGGGTTGCTGGGCGTAGTGAAGTTGCAGACCCCAATGATGGCCGTCGCCCAGCAGTGCCTGAAACAGCGGGGCATCCTGGGGAGTCGTGATGATCATGATCTCGCGGATGCCCGCCAGCATCAGCGTGCTGAGAGGGTAATAGATCATCGGCTTGTCATAGATTGGCAACAGCTGCTTTGAAATCACCCGGGTGACCGGGTAAAGCCGGGTGCCGCTGCCGCCGGCGAGGATGATGCCTTTACGCTGGATCATGCTTCCCCCTCCGTGCTTGCGCTGGACCGCGCCAGATAAGCCGGATGGCCCAGGTACCACTGGATAGTCTGCTCAAGACCTGCAGAAAAATCCCACTGAGGTTTCCATCCGAGTTGTGTCGTGGCTTTGCGGATATCAAGGGCATAGCGCCGATCGTGACCGGGCCGGTCCGCCACAAAGGTGATCTGTTGCCGGTAGCTGCCACCATCGGCACGGGGTTTTAATTCGTCCAGCCGGCTGCACAGGTGGTTCACCAGACTCAGGTTATCGATTTCTTTGCCGGTCCCGATGTTGTAGCTCTCACCAATCCCGCCGCAGGCCAGAATCCGGCGGACCGCTGCGCAATGATCTTCCACATGCAGCCAGTCCCGCTGTTGCTGGCCATCGCCGTAGACGGGCATGGGCTGGCCAGCCAGNGCNCGGCGCAGCATCAGGGGAATCAGCTTTTCNGGGTACTGGTAAGGACCATAGTTATTGCTGCAGTGACTGATNATGATCGGCAGGCCGTAGGTGCGGTNATAGGCGCGTACCAGATGATCGGCGCTGGCCTTGGCGGCCGCGTAGGGNCTGCTGGGGCGATAGGGGGCCTGTTCCGTCACCGGCAAGGCATCCATGGCGAGATCACCGTATACCTCATCCGTGGAGATCTGCAGAAAGCGGAAGGCATCCCGCTGCTCCATGGGCAAGGTCTGATAATAGTGCCGGGCTGCCTCCAGCAGATGAAATACGCCCACAATGTTGGCATCGATAAAAGCCTGGGGGCCCCGGATGGAATTATCGACATGGGTTTCGGCGGCAAAGTTGATCAGGGCGCGGGGGCGGTAATGGGCCAGCAGGTGATCAACCAGCTGGCGATCGGCGATGTCGCCTTCGACGAAGCAATGGCGGTCGTCCGGCAGGTCTTCAAGGCCAGCGCGGGTGCCGGCGTAGGTGAGCCGGTCGAGGTTGATGACCGGTTCATCCGAGGCCGCCAGCCAGCTGCGAATAAAGTTTGTGCCGATAAAGCCGGCGCCACCAGTCACCAGAATCATGGGTTTACCTCACATTTAGCGCGGTAGTGTCATGACTTGTGGCTGGGGCGTCAAGCAAATCGGGTTTGAGGAAGGGCCTTACCTGAAGCGTACGACCAGGTCCAGCTGGCGTTTGGAAAGCTGGGCCATCTCGCGGGTGAGTTCGTCGGAGGCTTCGATCTCCGTCTGGGAACGATCAGAGATGGCGGCGATGGCGGATGTATTGCGCTCNATCTCCATGGCCATGGACGATTGTTCTTCGGCGGCAGCGGCGATCTGGTGCGACATCTGNTCGATGCTGCTGACGGAGTCAGANATCGAAGCCAGGGCGCTTCTGACGTTCTCCATCTCATTGACGCTGCGCTCGACCAGGTTCTGGCAGTTATCCATGCTCTCGCCAGCGTCCAGGGTAGCCTGACTCAGGTTGCTGATGATGTCCTGGATGTGAGCAGTGGACTCCTGAGTGCGCTGGGCCAGTGTACGCACCTCATCGGCCACAACAGCAAAGCCGCGCCCCTGTTCGCCTGCCCGGGCCGCTTCAATGGCAGCGTTGAGGGCCAGAAGGTTGGTCTGCTCTGCGATGCTGCGGATGACATCCACAACACTGGCAATCTTGCCACTGTCGGAGGACAGCTTATCCAGCACCTGGCCCAGGTCAGCCACAGTGGTGGACAGATCGGCAATGGCTCGGTTTGCACCTTCGATTACCTGATTACCCTTATCCACCTCACTGATAGCGATATTGGTGGCGGAGTAGGTCTGGGTGGCCCCCTGAGCCACTTCCTGCACGGCCAGCGCCATCTGCTGCATGGCGTGGGCAACGCTGGCTGTTTCCTGTTGCTGTTCGTTCATCCCCTCATGGGTTTTGCGGGACTGCGCATGAGCTTCATCGGACTTTCTGTGCAGTTCCCGCGATGACTCGGCAAACCGTCCCAGCGCTGTCCGCAGACGGGCCTTGATGGCCAGCTGGGCAAACATGATCTCGCCCATGGGATCACTGCGCCCGGTATAAATGTAAGCCGCCAGTGGATCGTGGATCACTGAGCGGGCTTCGGCCAGGGCAGCCTGGAGCCGGGCGCGCTGGATCTGGTAAGCCAGGGTACTGATGAGCAGGCTCAACAACGCTGACCCCGCCAGTACACCGGCGCTCAGCATCCCACCCACAAACGCACCGATGAACAACAGGATAAAGGTGGTAAGGGTGATGAGGGCAGCGCCGCCGAATACCCGCCACAGGTGGGAAAGGGGAGAATAAATGGATTTACCCTGACGCAGACGTTCATACACCATCTCAGCCCGGCTGATACAGGCAGCGTCGGCTCTGACCCGGACGGACTCATAGCCGTGGATCTGCCCGCGATCACGCAGGGGCGTTACATAGGCGTCCACCCAATAGTGGTCGCCGTTCTTACAGCGATTCTTGATGATGCCCATCCAGGGTTTACCGGCCTTGAGGGCCGTCCACAACATGCCGAAAGCTTCGCGCGGCATATGGGGGTGACGCAGGATGTTGTGTGGCTGGTTAATCAGCTCACTGTAGCTGTAACCGGAGATACGCTGGAACGTCTCGTTGCAGAAGAGGATGTTGCCATGGGTATCGGTAGAAGAAACGATTTCATCAGTGGCAGAGACAATGACTTCTCTGTCAGTGATCGGGCCATTATTACGCATCACAAATCCTTACATCATCAGGCGGTACTTAATTGGGAAAGCAGTCGATAGTCGGGCGAGTGGGGATCATCAGGTATATCGACCGGATCGCCTCAGAGTTTAGCCCAGGAATTTTGAAATGTGGTGATTTTGACGACACAACCTCAGGCCGCCCAAGGAGCGGCCACGGCGCCCGGTGTCAGGCTGTCGACGAATGCCTGCAGCTGCTGCTGTCGCCGGGGCTGGAGATCCACAAATTCCAGGGTGATCCGCGTGGCCCGGTAGGGTTCGCGGCATAAACGGAAGGCTTTCACCCTGGCGCGGCAGTAGATCCGCAAGTCTTTGCTCAGATGCACTTCACACAGAGGCAGCAAGCTGTCGCGCTGGAGTTGATTCAACCGATTGCCGGGGACCATGACACACAGTCCGGAATCGGATAAATCCTTNACTGTGCCGTAGCAGGCCTCCTCGCCCAGTAACTGAATCTTGGCGGTNATAGGGGTGTGGTTGCTCAGGTCACAGCGGGGGCTGGAGCGNCGTGGCCGGTATTCGGCACTGTCCGGTAGGACGACAGCCATGCCGNTGGCGCCGAAGCGGGCGCCCCAGGCGATGATGGGGGTGGTAAAGGTCAGGACTTCACCGTTGCGATGGTGGCGAACGGTGATCTCATCGCCCACTTCCAGGAAATGTTGCGCGGGGAAGAGATCGTCCATCCACAGCAGATTTCGCTCAGTGTCGATGGCGATGATCATGCTCTGATAACTGCGGTGCTGACCTGCAGGCACCACTTCGAGAATCTGACGGCTGGCCTGCAGTTGCTGAAGACTGGCATAACGGTCTCGCAGCTGAGCAACTGAGCCGACATTGCCCCCAAGGGATTTTTTTGCAGTGAATTTTTGCAGCACCGAGCGCAACAGGGTCATTGACAGTTTCTCCCAAACAAAAGGTTTTCTAAAACCACTGGAGCAAAGCCTGTGCCAGCGGCAGTTATTGCTGTTTTGTAGGCAGATTCAGGCAGTTAGCAGGTTTCTGTGAGGAAGGGGGAGGGTTCGGTCGTTGGAAAGCGGCAAGGCTTTGCCTTCGGGCGGCAAAGCGGCAAGGGCACAAGTGGGCGAAAGGACAATTCCCTCTCATGGGTAAAATCCGTACAATGCGCGCCTTGGCTCCGTCCTCCATCCATTCCGGCCAGCCCGCAGAAGATTCCTATGAAAGAATTACATATCCGTAAAGAACGCCTTGAATTCAATAAACTGCAAAAGCGCCTGCGGCGGCAGGTCGGCAGCGCCATTATTGATTACAACATGATTGAAGATGGCGATAAGGTCATGGTGTGTCTGTCGGGTGGTAAGGACTCTTACACCATGCTGGATATTCTGATGAGCCTGCAGAAAACCGCACCCATCAAGTTCGAGCTGGTAGCGGTGAACATGGACCAGAAGCAACCCGGCTTTCCCGAGCATGTATTGCCTGAATACCTCAGCAGCCTGGGAGTGCCGTTCCACATTATCGAAAAAGATACCTACAGCATCGTTAAAGAGGTTGTTCCCGAAGGCAAGACCACCTGCGGACTCTGTTCGCGTCTTCGGCGAGGCACCCTGTATGGTTTTGCCAACGAGATCGGAGCCACCAAGATTGCCCTCGGTCATCACCGGGATGACATCATCGAAACCCTGTTTCTGAACATGTTCTACGGTGGCAAACTCAAGGCGATGCCGCCCAAGCTCCTGTCCGACGATAAACGCAATATTCTGATTCGCCCGCTGGCTTATTGTCGTGAGGAAGATATCGCCGAATTTGCCGAGGCCAAGGGCTTTCCGATTATTCCCTGCAACCTGTGTGGCTCCCAGGAAAATCTGCAGCGGCAGGTGATCAAGCAAATGCTTCACGACTGGGAAAAGCAAAATCCCGGACGTACAGAAACAATTTTCTCAGCCATAAAAAATGTTGTCCCATCCCAGCTTGCGGATGACAAACTGTTTAATTTTCGTGATCTGCAGACCGAATCAGAGGGTTCTGTCGCTGCTGATTGGGATGAACTTAATTTTGACCGCCCTGCGATGGTGCAATACATCGATGCCGTTCAGGTGTAAGTTACTGTTGCTACAGCGGACCTGTGCGGTTTAAATAAAAAGAAAAATTAATAATGTCTGTTATGTCGGGTTATGGCCTTGGGGAACCCGACTTGCGATGATCTCCCTCTTTACTGGAGCTGGCGCCCCAATAATTAGTATAAAAAGTTTGTTCACAGGATTTCTTCAAGCAATATTGCTCTATACTTCAGCAAAACCGGTTGCGTCGGTAGCTGCGGTCCTCCTTTTTTTACGGATAACACGCATAAATGAGAGATAAATCTCCGTCATTTTTCCACGGCATATCTTTCCAGCTTGCCAAGATCGGCATTATTTTGGCCTTTGTGCTCAGCTTCATCTTAAGTTCGGCGCAGCTCTATCTCGACTTCCACAATCAGCAGAAAGAACTTGAACGGTTGATCCATCGCGTGATGGAAGTGGCTACACCGCCCGCCGCCCGCTCTGTGCAGACCCTCGATGATCAGCTTTCGGACGAAGTGGTAAATGGACTGCTCCGGTATGGCTTTATCTACGGCGTGACCATCACAGATGAACTCGGCAATATCCTCGCCCGAGGCACCAGCAAGCGCGAACCATCACCGACGCGCTGGTTTACTGAGCTGCTGACCGACGCTGATCGACAATATTCCACGGATCTTGTGATCCCCGGTTATGCCGAAGGCACCGCAGGCAATCTGCGGTTTTCTGTAGACATGGATCAGGCACTCTCCGGTTTTTACGGCCGTTCGCAGCTCGCCCTGGTTACTGACCTGCTGCGTAACATGCTGCTGATGCTGCTGCTGTTCTTTGCCTTTTATGTCAAGTTGACCAAGCCCCTCGCTAAGCTCGCCCGCGAAATCAATACCATCAATCCCGACCACCCCGGCGTGCAGCGTCTTACACCCTTACCGGCGCGCCGGCAGGATGAACTGGCACAGCTGATTACCAGCAGTAACCAGCTGCTTGATGTCGTAGAGCTGTCCCTGGCGAAGCGACGTGCAGTGGAGCTGGCATTACGTAAAAGTGAAGAGCATCTGCGGCAGATTATCGACAGCCTGCCGGTGATGATCGGTGCGCGTAACAGTGCCGGGTATTACCTGTTTGCCAACAAGGCGCTGTCGGACAAACTCGGTGCGACTCAGGAGCAGATGCGCAACCAGCACGTGCGCCAGCTGTTGAAGAATTCAGTGCGCGATATCGATACTATGCTGCACAACGACAATCGTGTAATCAGTACTGGCCAGGCGATTGATGTCTTCGAAGAGGTCTTTATCACAGCGGCAGGCGAAAATATTTATCTGCAGACGCACATCATGCCCATGGCCTTTTACGATGAGAAAGTTGCATTGAGTGTATCGGTGGATGTGACCGAGCGTAAAAACGCCCAGGCCAAGATGGAATACATGGCTCACCACGATGCGCTGACCGGTCTGCCCAATCGCCTGCAGCTGGTTGAACGCCTTGAGCACGAATTGCGTCGCGCGGAGCGGCACTCCTATTATGGAGCGGTGCTGTTTATCGATCTGGATCAGTTCAAGAACATCAACGATTCACTGGGGCATCCGGTAGGGGATCGGGTGCTGCAGGAAGTGGCGAGCCGTCTGCTGCGTGCCGTGCGCGACGAAGATCTGGTGGCCCGCTTGAGTGGCGATGAGTTTGTTGTGGTACTCACGGTGCTGGACCACGAGCTGGAAACCGCTGCGTTGCGCGCGGGAGAAATCAGCGAAAAAATCCGTGCGATTATTTCGCANCCCTGCGTCCACGACAATATGGAGCTGCGCGTAACCTGCAGTGTGGGGGTGGTGGTTTATCCGGATCGGAATAACTCAGTTCACGAACTGCTGCGCTACGCTGATACGGCGATGTATCAGGTGAAAGAAAGAGGCCGGGACTCCATCGAATTCTTCAATGAAGAAATGGCCGATAAAGTCAGCCGACAGCTGGTGATGGAGGGCGACCTGCATCGCGCCCTTGAGGAGCAGCAGTTTGAATTGCATTTCCAGCCGAAGGTTGATGTCCGCAGTGGTCGTGTGGAAGGGGCCGAAGCCTTGCTGCGCTGGGTGCATCCCACTAAAGGTACGATCTCGCCAATCGACTTTATTCCCGTGCTGGAAACCTCCGGCATGATCCTGGATGTTGGGCAGTGGGTACTGGAAGAGGCCTGTAAGACGCTGGTGCGCTGGCATGAACAGGGTTTATGGCGGGAAGGCATGCGCCTGAGTATCAATATCAGTCCGCGCCAGTTCCGTCAGAAAGCATTCGTCGATGACGTACTGCGTACGCTTGCTGCCTATGCCATTCCTTCTCACTCACTGGAGATGGAGATCACTGAAGGTGTCGTGATCCAGCGTGTTGATGAAGCCATCACCACCATGACGGTGCTGGCGGAGCAGGGCATCAGTTTCTCCCTCGATGATTTCGGCACGGGCTATTCATCAATCAGCTATCTCAANCGATTGCCTGTGGGAGTCCTGAAGATTGATCAGGGATTTGTNCGGGANATCATCGAAGACCGCAANGATCGGGTNCTGGTCGAAACCATCATCACCATGGGTCGTCTGCTGGATATGGAAGTTGTTGCCGAAGGTGTAGAGCACGCAGAGCAGCTGACGATCCTGAAACAGTACGGTTGTCATTATTATCAGGGTTACTATTTCAGTCCCGCCGTTAACTCAGCGGCGTTTGAAAAAATTCTGCAGGCTGATCAGGAATGCGAGGAGCTGGTAGTTTCTAAAACAACCGGCTGATGATGAAGGGAATCGCCGTATCAACGCGCAGGATGCGCTCGCCCAGATGTACCGCCTCAAAACCACAGCGCGAAAGCAGATCAACCTCATAAGGAATAAATCCACCTTCCGGACCAATCGCCAGTGTAACTGCGCCATCCACCTGGCGCGGGCAGGCGAGCTGGGTATAAGGGTGCGCCACCAGCGCGCGGGACCCCTGTATTAACNACGGCAGTTCATCTTCTACAAAAGGTTTGAAACGCTTNACCTGCCGCAGCTCGGGCATCATGGTGTCACCNCCTTGCTCCAGTCCCAGGATCAGATGTTCTCTGATGCTTTCTGCATCCAGTATCGGTGTCTGCCAGTAACTTTTTTCCACGCGATAACTGTTGATCAGGATGATTTCCTTCACGCCCAGTGTGGCGCAGTTCTGCAGGATGCGTTTGAGCATCTTCGGACGGGGCAGGGCCAGGATGAGTCTCAGCGGTAAGGGTGAAGGGGGCTGTTGCTGTAGGAAAGTTTCCAGCTCAACCTCCTGATTGCCGACAGCGGTGACCTCGGCTGTGCCCATCAGCCCATTCAGCATCCCTACCTTAAGCTGATCGCCCACGCGGGCTTTATGAATCTGCAGGATATGCTGTACCCGTCGCGCATCATGCAGTCTCGCCCGGTTCGACGAGACAAAATCATCAGCAGATAACAGGATCAGATTCACGGAGCGCTATCCAGAGCAGTTAGTGTCGCGGGAGAAGAAGCCGCCGTTCAGGTGATGAGAAAGTGGTGCCCCGGAGACGATTTGAACGTCCGACCTGCCGCTTAGGAGGCGGCTGCTCTATCCAGCTGAGCTACCGGAGCATGGCGTTGAGTGTTGCGAAGCGGCGCCATTGTAAAAAGTTTTACCGGATAATCCAAGAAAAAGGACATGACGAGGAAGGAGAGGTCAACAGGATCTGCCGCAGAATACGGCAGATCCTGAGGGTATCAGGCTTCTGCAATGCAGTGGGAGCTGCCGGAGCTGGTGGTGGCGCCGGCGCTGGTGTAGAGCTGGGGTGCAGCAACCTGACCGCGCAGTAGATTGAGCAGATGGCTCAGCGTCTGCTTTGAGCGGCCGATCATCTTGCCATTGACTTCATTCAGGGATTTGCACTGGGCAAATTCAGCCATCAACGTCCGCCAGCTATCGAGCAGCTCGCGGGTAGCGGGGTTCTGGCCAAGGAAAATCTCCCATTGATCCGGAGAGGCTTTGAAGCCGGCAGCGGTTAATAAGCTGGCGCGCTGTCGTGCATTCAGCCCCAGCGTTTCAAGCAGCTGGTCTTTGCGTTCGATGATGGCAGGAAGGTCGTTGTGCTCGCGCTGTTCGAGCAGTTCGCGCTCGCGCAACAACAAGGATTTCAATTCACTGATTGCAGCGCTGTCTTGCGCAATCATGTTGTGCAGGCTGTGCGGATGGAGCGTGGACATAGTCACCTCTGCGTCTTATAAACACCGCACAAGACTGAACGGGTCAGCTCGCCGGGGTTGCTACTGCACCTGTACTCGCTGGGCGACATCATGTCCTGCCAGGGGAGTGTGGGTGCGCCATTGACCATTGCCGCCGGTTGGGGGCGGCAGCAACGGTGATTAACCTAACAGGTCGTCTTGCTTCAGCAGGTTTTCGGCAATGCGTTCAGCATTCACCTCAAACCGGCCACTGGCGATCGCCAGCTTTAATGCAGCAACACGCTCAGCATCCACGTCGGGTGCCTGGCTGATATTGGCCTGCAAACGATTGAGTCGCTGTGCTTCCTGGCTGAGTACAACGCTCTCTTTATTCGGCGCTGCCTCTACCGGTGCCGCTGCTGCTGTTTTGCCAGCAGCCGGTGCCACAGGCGTTGTGCTGCGACGGGTGCTGGCTGCACTGCCGGAAGTCAGGTTGTTGTTTGTGTCGATAACCATGGTGTTTCCCCAACTGAGTTAATGGCTGTAGCTGATTACGCAAAGGCGGATAAATCCGCGCAGAGTGTGCCTGAGTTTCGACGTCCTCGCCAAATACACAGGNCTCCTGAGTCAGCTATCGGCCTCTTCAGCAGGAACTTTAATAAAATTCCTGCATAAATTNGATGTTGTTCACGTTTCAGGCAGGTGCCGGACTAAATGGATGTCCGGACCTTGCCCGCCTCGACCACTTCGGCGCTTACGATGCGATCCGACTGGCTGTTGCGCACCCGGATACGCTGACCGACGCGGCCATTGGCCATGGCGACTCCGGTGGAATTCACCGCTATAGCGCCGGCCTGCATCTCAATGTGTACGGCGTCGCCTCGCTTGATCACCATGGGTGCCTCAAGGATGGCGCTGCGAAAGGCTTCACCCTTGTTCAGCGGGCGCTGCAGTTCACGTCCGATAATGTTGTCCGGCTCTATCACATAACCCTGGCGCAGCTGGCTGACATTGACCACCTCAATGGTGATGTCACTTTCACTGATCACGTCGCCCCGTTCCAGCTGGCGTCCCGCAACTGCCAAGGGACGGAAGAGGGCAACCTGGGCTGGTACGTAGATGGACCAGCGCTGGGTGGCTTCGCAGCGCGTCTGTACCGTCAGCTGACCTCCGCTATTGGTTGGGTCATTGAGCGACAGGGTCAGCGGCTGCGGGCACGCCGGCAGCATCAGCCGCGGATCGAGATTGCCCACCTTGACTTCCACCCGCTCGACCGCTGGAAGCTGGTAACGGTCTTTCAGAAAAACCTCAACCTGCTGCTGCAGATCGTCGAGATCCTGCCAGTTCTGACTGGCCTGGACCGGGAGTGTCAAAAAAACCACACCCGTCATTGCCAACAGGCATTTCAGCCATCGCAGAGCCGCATAAAAACTACGAATTCCCATAATTTGTCCTATCCTCATAGGTGGATGGCGGCGCGAAGGCCAACATTTTTATTGCCGCTACGGCAATCATCCACTAAAGAGTGACGGGTTTTAGCCGCTATAGCGTTTATTGCTGGAATAAAGCAAAGACTGTGCCGCTGGTATATCACCTGTGTTTCGTTTAACCCGGCTCTTGGCTGAGCTTGATAATTAAAGAGGTATTACATGGCCGGAGTAATGGATAGCGTCAACCAACGTACCCAGTTGGTTGGGCAGAATCGCCTGGAACTCCTGTTGTTTCGGTTGGGTGGCCAACAGATGTACGGGATCAACGTCTTTAAAGTGAAGGAGGTTCTACAGTGCCCCCCGCTTAACGCCATACCCGGCCGGAGCGCCGTAGTGCGCGGCGTTGCCCACATCCGCGGCGGTACCTTGCCGATCATGGACATGAATCTGGCCATCGGCCGCCGCGCCTTGCCGGATATTGCCGATTGCTTTGTGATAATTACTGAATACAATCGCTCCGCTCAGGGATTCCTGGTGAGGTCGGTGGAGCGTATCGTCAATATGAACTGGGGCGATATCCATCCGCCACCCAAAGGGGCAGGTAAAGATCATTATTTGACCGCTGTCACCCAGGTGGACGGTCAGCTGGTTGAGATCGTGGATGTCGAGAAGATCCTCGCCGAAGTCTCTCCGCCCCGCGAGGTGATCAGTGAAGGCGTCGTGGAGCATGACATCGCCGACCGCGCTGTAGAGAAACATGTATTGATCGTGGATGACTCATCCATTGCGCGCAGACAGATTCAGCGGGTGATTGAATCCATGGGGATCAAGACCACGATCAAAAAAGATGGCCTGGAAGCTATCACTTACCTCAAGGACCTGCTTGCCGCCGGCAAAGACCCTTATAAAGAGCTGGTGTTGATCATTTGTGATATTGAGATGCCCGAGATGGATGGCTACACCTTTACCGCTGAGGTGCGTACCCATCCTGACCTGAAAGACCTGCATGTCATCTTGCATACGTCGTTGAGCGGCGTATTCAACGAAGCCATGGTGAAGAAAGTCGGTGCGGACGATTTCCTGGCGAAGTTCCACCCCGACGAACTTGCGAGGCGTGTCAATGATTACCTGATGGCCACTACCGGAGAAAATTTGCTGGAGAAAAATACCTGAGTTCTCAGGAACCGGGTTCCTGATTAACAGGCTTTACTGAAAAAACGAGATGTTGCCGGAAGAAGCCGTCTCACCGCAGGATCAACGTCAGATGGTTTCGGGTGTGTGATTGATAGTGTATGAAAAATGATTTCGGGAACAAATCACCTGATGCCAGGAGTGGCTCAGGATCGCCAGGTACTTTATTGCCCTCAAGCGTCACAGGAACCACCGCCGTGCATCGCGATAATTTTGATCAGGCTGAGTTTGATCTCTTCAGGCAGTTCCTGCAGGACGCTTGCGGCAT
>Ga0065721_10050563_pt1 | contig 19245 bp, 15 predicted proteins | sample Mesricmetagenome_FD_59108 | JGI IMG/M metagenome (GOLD analysis project Ga0065721, IMG submission 59108) | Mesophilic microbial community from rice straw/compost enrichment Sample: eDNA_1 v2 (version 2) | ecosystem: Engineered > Solid waste > Grass > Composting > Bioreactor | place: USA: Davis... | reverse complement strand
TTCTCAGGTTCCAACATTCTTTTAATAATGTTTTCAGTTTTACCAGATTTGCCTTTGGAACGTAATAATGTATTTGGATTATTGACTTGATTCAATTGTGGTGCCGTTTGTGGTGTCATTTGTGGTGTCATTTGGGGTGCTACCATGGGATTCATTTGGGGTGCCATTTGAGGTGTTATTTGGGGTGCCACCATGGGATTCATTTGGGGTGCCATTTGTGGTGTCATTTGGGATGCCATTTGTGGTGTCATTTGGGATGCCATTTGAGGTATCATTTGATTTATTTGGTTCATATGGGGAGTCATTTGGGATGTCATTTGGGATGTCATTTGGGGTGCCATTTGGGATGCCATTTGAGGTGCCATTTGGGATGCCATTTGAGGTGCCATTTGGGGTGCCATTTGGTTCATTTGATATAACTGTTGTTGAAAGTAGGGCATGTTTTGTTGAATCTGTCGACTCTTTTCCAAGAAACCAGTCAATTCATTACGAACGTGTACATTATTATTAATTAACTGGTTATTGGCAAAGGGTACTCTTTGAACATTATTATGAGTATAAACATTATATTGATTTATCAGTGGATTTTGTTGAACCAAATTGGGATACATAAATTTATCTAAATCTTCACCCGGTATTTTTTATAGTAGTTTCGGCGAGCAGTATGAATAATTTATTCCAAATAATGGAATTGTTGAGATTACTATATGCGGATAATCAACCAAACAAACATAAAAAGAATTCATCATTATTATTAATATCATAATCACATTCCACGTCATGTCAAACGATTTGTATCAAATTCTGGGAATCCATCGACAGGCCACCCAAGAAGAAATCAAGCGAGCTTATCGTAAATTAGTTTTCAAATATCATCCAGACAAAAACAAAAATCCGGATGCCAGTGAAATGTTCAAAAAAATTCAAATTGCATATGAAACATTATCAAATGTCGATACCAAAGCAATGTACGATAATTTCATGTGGTATCAAAAAGATAGATTCTGTAGAACAACAGTTTGTGATATTTTCATGTGGTATCAAGAAACTGTTATCGAACTATGTGAAAAATATTCGGTTTCTAAATCAGACCAGACTGAAATTATCAAATTATTTGATCCGAGTGATTTCGAAACCGAACTTCAAAACAATGATTTACCAACAGCCAATAAAAAATTATTTGATAAAGTGTTACCATATTTGACAAAAACAATTGTGGAACATTTCAAACAAAATTATCCATTTATTTGGTCAAGTTTGAATTTTTTGGTTGAATGGGTCTAATTTAAATTATCAGTAACTTCGTTAATATATACTTTCTTGAGCCACGTTTGTAAGTTATAAAAATTTATAATATCATTGTCATTCATCTTGAATATTTTTTTAATTTTGTTATTGGGGATAATTTCTTTTTTGGTCTTGGAATTATACATCCCATTATCTGTGAAATATTGATAAAGTAATCTTGTTACTTTAGATCTTGGTAATTCATCTTCTTCAATACCCAACAAATCACGCAGTACCTGTGGTACAGGTTCCGGTTTGTTGAAACCCGTATGTTTTCCACAATTGGATCTGTTTCCTGATTTGGAACTTAATTTTAGTTCACGTTTGTGCAAAGACATGAGTTCTTTCAAATCATTCATTAATTTTTTTTGTTGTAGGTAGTTCTCTTTTAAAGCTTCACGAATATTGTCTATTTTTTTTTCAAACTCAGCTTCAGTGTTCTGGGTTATCGCTCGTTTTTTTGTAACATTTTTTGGAGACTCCAAATCTAAATCTTCATCATCTGAATCCGTAATTAATTTTTTAGATATGATTTTAGATGCTGTTTTCTTGTGTGAATTTTTTGTGTTTCTACTGTTCTTGGGCATTTATATATTGTCTATATATAATACGTTTTTAAGTGTGTTAGTGAAAAAACAATAAATATCTTAGCCAAGATCTAATTGTCTGGTATAAAAACATATGACCTATTTGAATTAGATGAGTAATTCTGAGGGATTTTTATCGAAAGATAAAGAAAAATTAATTCCTATTGAAATAGACATTCTTAGACGATGCAAAAATTTTTTCACGAGTGATCCCAAATATATTCAACAAATGCTGAGTATAATTAATGGTGAGTCTGATATTTCCATTCGAGTTTTGGATTGGTTTGTGGCTAACTATTCCAAAAAATATAATACCACGTATAAAATTAAAGTTGATGGATCGATATATTTTTTCAACGTCAATATTGAATACAAGCATGAACTTAACAGTTATTCCAAACATTATTTTGACCCTTTTTGTAGAAAAAAGAAGGGAATATATACTTATTTCGCCAAAAGCAAAAACAAATCCAAATATAGTGAGGTAAATTTCATTACATCTATTGGCCAACTTAATTTCTTTCACTGGGCTATTAAAAACAAAGTTATACGTTATGTCAGTTCACATTTAAAAGAAATTGAGAATGATATGAAAGAAACAACCAAACAAAATAGACTCAGAAAAATTGAAGTCCAAACATCATCCCAAAATACCAGTCAAGATGAAAGTGATAGTGATCCCGATCCTGAGATATGTTCGCTTAAAAAAATTAATATATTCAAAATTAGTTCCGAGAGAAAAACGAACAAAACTGATTCCGATAAAACAAAACCAAAAATACGCACAAAATTGTCTAATTCTGTTTTTGAACACGGAATCAAAAAATCAACGGTGCCCATTACATTGGATTTTGATAATGATGTTTGATTATGTTTAATTATGTCAACTAAATATAATCAAAGACAATTAATGTCAAGCACCGGTTTTTTTCAGGCGTATAAACAAAATATACCAATAATTTATTTGGTTATAACTTTTATTTTTGTGATAATTATTTTGGTGATGTTATACACCTTAAGTTTGTCTTGAAGCTGTCAATTGTAATATATTATAACCAAAGTTATCCCAGAATATATTCCAATCATGTCAGTATTCACTCATCATCCTCCCAGTCATCTACATTGATATCATCATTAGAATTGGACAACGATAGTGAGCCACCATTAAAATTGGCGAGAGCATTTGGTTCAAATGGTTCAAAAGTTTTGAAATTATCTAATCCATTGGATACAAATCCCTGACCAAATTCTTGATCAAAATCTTGATTTTCGAAATCAGGACCAAAGTTCTCTGGCTCTTCCGAACTGAAATTATCGGAATTGGTTAAATTTATTGAACTCGTTGGCTGGACTTGTGTATGATTATATGGTAAAGATGATTTGTTGGATTTGACTTTGGTTGGATTTATGGAAACACCATAAGCGATATGAGCAACATGATTAACATCAGAACTACGAGAACCACGAGAATTACGAGTATTGGATTTGTTACCGGATCTTGTGGAAGATTTATTTACGTTTTTGGTTAATGTTTTTTCAGAGCATTTGGCTACTTTTTTGACAGAGCTTCTGGTTTTATCTTGATTTGTTTGGTTAGCTTGGTTATTAGAATTGCCACGCGACAATTGGAGACAACCTGGTTGGTTTAATACATTGTTTGGGGCACTTACATTAACACTGATAGGTTTGTTTTGTTCAGTGGCCAACAAGGAGACAATATCGCTTTCATCTCCGCTTGTATTATCTTGATGTTTGTCAGATTCATTTTCGTCAAAAACATATTCCGTAGTTATCTTTTCAGGAGCTGGACTGACCATGACTTTTGGAACGGTGAATTTCAAGCCACATTGGTTTCCATGTATCCATAAATGAGTTATTTCGACAATTAATTTGACCAAATCCTTTTTCTTCAGATTTTGAGGATCGAAAGGATTTTTATCCTCATCAATAAAAATAGTTTGTGACAAATCAACGAGCCATCTTGTATAAAAATAATGTTCGTCAACGCCATTGTATTCTTTAATAAGTGATTTGAAATTAATAGTGTCAGTGGTAAACCATTTATAATTGTTGGATAATTGTGATGAGATACGTGTTTCTAATTTTTCTAAAAATTGATACCATGTATCTATATCATCTTTGTTACATCCAGCAAACAGTGTATAAAATTGATATAAATCATCGTATTCTGTTTCCATTAGACCATCACTGTTGATTTCCAGAAAAGGAGTTTGGAGACACAATACTTGATTTTTGTACGAAATTGGAACAAATTTTCCTTTCTTTTCGTCATCAAGCATAATTTCATTGTCATTAATATATTTAATCTTTAATGCAATAACAACTTTTGTTTGGTTCATTTTTTTATACAATTGCTATATATATCTTTTGATGAATTTTAACGTAGATGCACTGGATAGTATAAATAATGATACATACATTCATTTGATAGATGTAATATATATCAAATGAATGAGACATATGAATTAATTATCTGGATCTGCTATTAGATTTCGATTTGGATTTTTTGGGTTTAGGAGGCTCCGGATCATCCTCATCTTCATCCACTACGTTTGCCTTTTTAGTTTTTTTGGATTTGCGAGGTTCTGGATCGTTCTCGTTTTCATCCTCATTATCGGACTTGTTTTTGGAGAATTTGTTGGATTTCTTAGATGATTTGACGGAGACTTCATCTTCATCTTCATCTTCATCATCACTATCAAACTTGGGTTTTTTGGATTTTTTATCAGATTCTTTAGATTTCTTTTTGGGACTAGCATTATCGTCACTCTCATTATCTGATTCATTTTGATCTCCGGAATCACTTGCCTTTTTGTCACTCATGTTGCTATTGTTACCCTTGGATGATGATTTAGTTTCTTGTACTTCATCTTCCTCATCCGAATCAGGAACATCAATGTCTAATTTAGCAGCCCCAACGCGTGGAGTGTAATTAATGGCCATGATCTTAAAACCAACACCATACAAATCTTTCTCCTCTAGTCCAGTGGCATATTTAATCCAAATTTTACTAAAATGAAAAACAAATCTAATTTCGGACATGAATGTGATGACATTAGCAACTTCAGTAATAGTTTTTGCGGATATTAGCTCCTTTTTTTTTCCATTAACGCGAAAAATTTTTGTCAAATTTTCCCTTCCTTCACCAGAATCTGTAAAACTCATACGAAATTTCATTTTAACAAAATCAGGTGGTGATGTATTGTTATCTGATTTATTTTTCTTGTTATCTGATTTACCTTTCTTGAATTTTTTACTTTCACTATCATTTTCATCATCACTGTCATCATCACGTGGTATCCTGGGTTTTCTAACACATGGTTGATATCTATATCTGTCTGCCTTTTTTTTACCAAATAACTTTTCCCTAAATTCTTTGGACGCAAAATATTCATCTGCCCGTGTTAAAAAATTTCTCAAAGCTCGACATGCCTCCTGTTCTGGATCCAATGCTAGTTTAATAAATTCTCTATCTTTATCCGCTTGATAATATTTATTACTGTCCGTATTTTTACTCAAACTAGGAATACCATAATGTGATATTTTTATTTTGCCTGATGTATGAACTAATAGTGGAACTGGACAATTTTTAACTGGATCAACATAATTAACTGGATGAAATGGTTGGGTCAATGGTTTTCCATTAATATCCCTTTTGAGGTTGCCTACATCAATTTTATTAAAATCAACTTGATTATATCTATAAATGGTAGGTGCTTCTGTTGCAACAGAGCTCAGTGCTTCATCGCTTTGGGTTTCAGAGTTTGTGAGTTTTGATTTGGGCATGCGATAATCTGATAAATAATGAAACTATTTGTCTTTTAAATATGTCTTTTTTATTTCAATTTTTTTTTCAATGAAAAATCTTTAAATCAATTTTTTCTTTAATTAAAAAAATTGATTTTTTTATTTTTTTCGAAAATAGAAAATTCCATATATCCATTATCAGATAAATGCCTCATACATACAGTCATGATTGTCAGAATCAAGTTATTATTTGTGCCGCCACCCGAAGCCCAAATGAACCTCAATTTCGATGTTTAATGAAAACCAAAAATGGTGAAAAATATTGTCCTCTCCATCTGGCCCAAAAAAATGTTCGAGACTATACATTTAATGACGATGATTACTCAAACACAGATAGAGAAATAACAAACAAATCAACTAACAAAATTTTTAAGGTACTTGACCTTTCCAAAATTAAATCATCGACCTCCACAGAAAACAAAACCAAATCCGATACCAAGATGGCAGCTTGTTGTTCAACCAATTCAACTAATTCAACCAAACCAACTACGTTGTCAAACCATAATATATTTCAAGCCAAGCCAAAACAAACCAATAATTTTATCATGCGCGAACAAAAAGTGAGCACAATTGAACAAACACACCAGGAAAACGAGAATGACTTAGAAATTAAGTTGTTAATTTTGGTAAATAGTGAGGCTTATGAAGATATTTTGCCAGAATTGATTGGACCAGTTTTTCATGATGTCACGGTTTCGGAAGATGAACAAGATCCTGTCACATATGATGTCATTTGGAGTTGGAACGAAGGTTTAAAAGTTCCTGGTACAACTAACAAATATTTTCTCTTTTCGTATTGTGATTCCAAGGAAAAAATACGTTGTATGACCATTTTTACCATATATAATATGTTTACCGAGGATAATTTTATTCATCCTATTACGATGGAGCCTATTCCCGAAAAGGATATAGAACGTGCCAAACAATTAATTGAACTCTATCAAAATAAATTAGGTCTGTTCAAGGATCGAACTATTGATATGTCACCAGAATTTGTACTAAAAAATGATGTCGTCAAATTATTCAAGCAATTTGAAAGACATAGTATTTATTTTGAGGAGGGCTGGTTGTTGTCAATCGAAGATAAAAATAAATTATATAAAATCATTAACGAGACCCGTAAATTTGTATCAAATAATATCAAACTTATTAATCCATCCCTCAAAAATCTCGAATTGTTCCAGCGAAAGGAAAAAAGTAAAAACAAATATGCTTCAGCTTTCAAGAAAAAGACAAATGATGATCCAGAAGACACAATACTTGAATTGAAAAAATATTTGGTCAGCGAATGGGAAAAATTAATTAATGCTGCTGATTCTCCACAAAATCAGGTACCCATTTGGATTATTGCTACTGGCCTCTCTTCCGTTGTTCCACAAGTCAAACAAAAGTTTCCGGATATGCAAATGATGTTATAATAATGTGATTAATGAATCTTGATCCAAAATCCATTAATCATCATGATTTCCAAATTCATTATCAGAATTTATTATAATTTATGACCTAGAACATATTGCGATATATTTTTTGATTCAGACTTCAATGGGTTCTCTGAACATTTCCATTGTTTGGGCATCTATTTTCTTCTTCTGCATAAATTCTCTGTGTTTTTTCTTGAGTTCTGCCATTGTATATAATGGCTTATTATCTATTTTGGGAGTAATGTCACCTATTTGGATCATTTCCAAATACAATGACACACCATAATTTTTCATTCCAAATATATCGTGCACCCATATACCATTAAAACTAAAGTTAAAACTAATAATTGATTTGTATTTGACATATTTTGTTAAATCTTCCCAATTAGTGATCTTGATTCGACGATTATAAAGTTGGAATGGAATGACGAAATTATGATTATTATCATGATGGAACTTAATTATACAATAATCAGGTTTGGTTGGTTCGGTCAAACTAATCAGATAGCTCTCGTCATCCGAGTTGTCATCCAAGTCGTCATCATCTTTCCGACACATTTTTTTGATAATTGGGTTATATTCAAATTTGTGCGCATGTTCTTTCCTAAATATTTTTCTCTTGAACTCCTTCGACGAAAAGTAAGTGTCCGCATCGTTTAGAAATTTTTTTAACATAAGACCATTTTCTTGATTCTCGTCCAATGGAATTCTTATGTGATGATATGGGACTGGGACTTCCTCCCGGCTCCCAGTTTTGAGAACTTTGGGGATACATGGAAGACCATACATTGTGATTCTAATTTTGGGAACACGGAGAATAAGTTTAGACAGTGTATCATCTTCTTGGAATCCGCTGTAAAAGAATATCATGTCAATATAACTTTGCTTTTTGCTTTGGTAGAAATTAATTTTATCAAAGTCTTTGAAAACGGATATGGGTTTGATAGTGTATTTCGAATATGTTGTGAGTTTATTGTTTGACATGATGAATTAGTTATGAATTATGTTAATATGATTGCCCAAATTGATTTTTATTTATGTCAAATAAAAATCAATTTTTTGCTGAATTATTTTGGTTGGTTAACTAGACTCCGGGGCTTGGGGGGAAATCTACGCGAGTCTATGCCAGTGTCAGGGTCGACATTAGGATCAAAACAATCGTCTATCTAATAGTCTGACAAATAATTGTTGTCATTACGCCAATAAGTGTTAAATCTTTCTGTGGGTACGGAAGGCTGAGCGAACAACCAAATAATCAAAATAACCGCAATGATAATTACCACAACAAATGCTGCCTCCATTATATTATTATAATTCTAAAAAAAAATTTATAATGTTTAATTCACTTACTTGGCATTTGATTTCTTCTTACGAATTAGGTCCGACACAGCGGTTGTCTTTTTGATGACAGCCGGTTCTGCAATTTCTTCGGTGGGCAATGTTTTCTTAACTTTATTGTGATCCAATAACAAATCAAAACAACCCGTACCTCCATTTATTAGACTTCCAACCATGATTCTGGAAGAAACACTTCGAATATGATCTGATTCCCCAAATGCAGCGGCAGCCAATAATTGTTCTACAGTTTTCTCAAAAGAAGCACGGGAAATGGGATCAGTATCTAACTTATTGGCACCATGACGATTAACAGCAATCAATCCACCCATATGTGTGACCGCATCGGCCAACAACTCAATGTGTTGATAATTACTGAAACCACCGGTACTGTCCAAGGCCAAGACAAATTCACGAATGAAGGCGCTTCTAGCGGCCTCCACACCATAGGTCTCGTAAATGGTCACAATATCGTTGCATTTGGTTTTTGACAAATCAATACCATTAATTTGGGCTATGTCTGATAAATTAATACCATCGGTGTAAATAACATAATGTTTTTTCTCAACTTTGTTTCCATCTTTATCGAAATCGATATACATTTCCTCCATGATATTATTGCTTTCGGTAATATTCGGGATACCTTTAATTCTATATTTGTTGATAACCATTTCGTGGAACTGATAAAGTGTATTAAAGTTATAATTATTGGCATCAAATCTGATGTGGACCATGGGTATTGGACTATTATCGAAATTGGAAACTATGGCTGCCTGGGAAATTTTATCTATGATTTTTTTGTATTCTTTTTTGGAACCTTTACTATCTTCATGTCTCATTCTCCAATTTTCATGGAAACTAGTTTTGATTTCCAACATGGTGACATTCCTTTCGATCATTTTCTCTTTGGACAATGTCAGTCTGATGATCCAAGGCAGACCTTTAATATTGGATTGTAAACCAGATTTGCTTTGTCCGGATTCAAAAATTTCCGTAACACCATCTGATGACATGATACTGTTGGGATTATGTGGATCCGGATCATAACAAATTTCTGATTTGTCGATGACGTCACGAAGTGTTGTGAACTTAAGATAAGAGGCGATTTTGGTGGCAATTACTTTATCATTTTTGTATTGATCTTCCAAAATAATTTCAGTAATGGGTGTCTTAATAAATTTACTTACACTCAAAATTTCTTTGACACGTACTAATCCACCAGAAACCGTTTTACCAGTACCTGCTTTTTGGAAAGATTTCAAGTTAGTTTGGGTCACGGGTTCTCCAATACTTTGGGCACCCACAAATCCAACCATTTCACCTCCTTCCACTTTAGCCAAAAGAATTGTTTTTCTGAAATATTCTATGATTTCATCAAATTCTTCTTTGCTTAGTTTATAAACATGAGTACATTTTTTTGGCACCAAAACGTCGTACAAATAAAACTTAAATAATAGTTTTATTTTTTGGTCATCCTGTTTTTTGATTATGGATATAGCGTCGTTATATTTCAAGATTTTACTGTACGAACCAGTATACATTTCTTTAATCCTGGCCAAAACATAATATGGATCAACTAGTTTGTTAATACTTCTATTTTCGCGATTGATGATATTTTCAATAATTTGTTTGATATCAACGGGCACCATATAATAATCTCTGAATTCTTTAGAGTTGATGCTGATAGCTTTTTCAATTTTCCTCATTTGGTCACGCATGCCGATTAATTTATCATAAAGTTTTTCGTTTAATTGCATGGTGTATTTTTTGTTGATCTTGTACTTGTTTATTAGTTCGTTTAGTTCAGTCTCAGTATAAATATATTTGTCACGAACAGTTTGGTTGTTAGCGGACATTAAACCAATGGTTTGTTTGATTTGTTTCTCAGTATTAATACCATTATCACCATACACACATTGAATGAATTTATCATTGGCATTTCTAACAGGACCATCATAACCCACTTTGAGATCTTCCATCATTTTGATTAATTTTCTCTGGACATATCCAGTGTCTGCAGTCTTAATGGCTGTGTTAATAATACCTTCACGACCGGCCATGACCTGGAAGAAAAATTCCATAGGATTTAGTCCAGAAATAAAAGAATTGGCACAAAAGCCTCTGGCTGGCGGACTATCATCATTTTTGGTGAACATTGGTAAAGTTCGTTTGTTGAATTTTTTCTGAATACGTTTCCCTTCAACAATAACTTGTCCAATACATCCAATAATTTGTCCTGCATTCATGTCCGTACCCGAGGAACCAGAATAAATGGCAATAAAAATGCCACTGTTGGTATTGAAACTGTTCATAATAGTTTTCTGAATTTCACTTTGAATGGCACTCAAACTACTGCTCATGTGTGTTTCAAAGGCTTCTCCTGTCATAATATATGGATCATTTTCGTACTTGGTAATGGATCCCATGATTTCTTTCCTCTTAGTTTCAATAATTTTATAAACAGAGTCGTGTATTTCATCAGGTACTAAGGCATCTTTAATACCGATGGTGTAACCATATCGCATCAAAAATTGTAAAATCATTCGCTGTAAATCATCAATGAAATCCTGAGTTTGGTTACTGCCATATTGATACCAAATTTTTTGGATAACGGATTGTATTTCAGGTTTGACCAAAATACCATTAAGAATTTGTCCATTTTTAATTCGCAAGTGATAATTATCCCCACGTTTTTCCACAATGTTAATACGTGATGGAATAATTTCAGAATATAAATATTTACCAGCAACCAATTTATTTTTGGGTATTTTATTATTAATACCCACCGTAGTTGACATTAAAATGTTCATGGCATCTTTCCAATCAACCATGATCCCATCACGAGACTCCACGTAGGAGCCCATCAAACTGTCTTGTTTGGCATTAATGACAATTTTACTCGTGGCTGGACTGACAAATCGTTTAATGACGTTGGCAATCAATCGGAGTTCCGTGACAGTTTGAATGGATTGTGGTATATGTATGTTCATCTCATCCCCATCGAAATCGGCATTGTATGGATCGGTCACATTGACATTAACACGAAAAGTTTTCAATGATGGATTCTTAATAATGTGACAAATATGTCCCATCATTGATAATTTATGAAGAGATGGTTGACGATTGAATATAACAATATCACCATCTACCAAATGTCTCTCCACAATATCACCCGGACTTATGACCACCGGTTTCTCACGATATTTCAAATGATAAGTCCTCATATATTCTTTACCGTGATTGTCGATGATATTCTTCCTGACAAAATTGGCTCCGGGATAAATTCGCTGACCATTTTTAACCAATTTTTTTAGATAATTTATGTTATTTTTGGTAACAATCTCAGGATAGGTCAAATTTTTGGCAATGATGAGAGGTATACCCACCTGATTTAATGCCATATAAGGATCCGACGTAATGACCGTACGACCAGAAAAATCAACACGTTTCCCCATCAAATTTCCCCTAACACGACCTTCTTTTCCTTTGAGACGTTCGGATAAGGATTTAGTCACTTTTTTGTTCTTTTGTTGTGACTTGGGTAAACCCATAATGTCATTGGCATAAAATGTGGCCACGTGAAATTGTAACAACATAAAATCATCATTAACGCTAGATGTTCTGGACAACGAACCATCTCCTTTGGCATTTTTTAAGTTTTCATTATTCTTGATAATGTCGACTAATTTATGAGTCAAATCATCATCAATGGATGATGACGACAACATTTCCATTCGAATGGATGGACGTACCTGAATGGGTGGCACCGGAAAATTAACAATAATCATATCTTCTGGCCTAGATTTTTCCGGATTAAAACCCAAAATCATACAATCTTCATCCGAAACTGATTTCAAAATATCATAACAAATTTGTGGAGTTAAAATTTGGGGAGCATTTCTTTTGGCAGTACCACCTTCTTCCACATCACCGGATTTTCTGATGGCCTCAGCCAAAACATATACATTACCATATTTTCGATCAATAGTTATTTTGTGCGCTGGTGTACCACAACCATAGTTGGCTTTTTGACAATGTGTCACATTCTTACATAACGCACGAATTTCGGCAAATCGTTGCTTGCCTTGTTTATTTTTCAGGAGTCTGGCAATTTCAGCCTCATTTTTGTAAACTAATAATTTATGACACCTGATACAAATACAACTGAGTATATTTTTCAGGAAAACCAAAAATCCCATGTGGAAAACAGGTTCCACAAAACGAATATGACCAAAATGTCCAGGACATGTCAAAGCTGTTTCCCCACAAGTGGCACACTCGGTCCCGGGTTCGGCGGCTCCCAATCTTCTGTCCACGGCGCCTCCCATCACAGGTTCTCCATTGTTATAAGTTTCAGCATTGGTAATACCTGCTGGCTCAGCAATAGCTGAATGATTTATTACATCTTGGTTGCCATAAATACTAAAATCAATTCTAACAATCGGTTCTACTTCATCTACGATTCTGTCGAATGTGCTCCGATTAGTTTCCATGCGTCGTATAGTTATAATATCTATTTAAATTTTATATTAGTTGCCTTTATTTATTTGTGTATATTTTTCAATTTTTATTACGGGTAAAGCCCCTAATAAAAATCAATGTTGATTAACATGAAATAACCTCAATTAGTTGTACAAATCACTAATATCCAAACCATTTATTTCTGTCACGGTTTTCTTGAAAGGGAAATTTTGAATGGTAACCATATGAGTGCAATTGATATTTAATATGTTCAATATATGTGTCAGATTGGTGATTGGTTTGTTAAAATATTTAGTATTTAATTGATAATTATCCAACAAAGCTAAATCCACTGCCACGACCGAATCATGGTCGAGAAGAATAATGTTTTTTCTTTTGGGATGATTCATTGGTTCCAATTTTTTTTCCAAAAAATTTCTTACTTCATCAATTGTTCCGTCAAAAGCCACATGTCGGGTACCACCAGAGTCAATCACTTTTAAATAAAATTGTCCCTCGTGATATTTTTCCAAATCGTGACCGTGATAATAATTTAGGGTAATATTTTTGGGAAGCTCGCATGTTAAATAATATATAAAAACTATCGATCCAAGTCGCGTAAGAACATATTGTCTGATTGACTGATAGTATGTATATAGACCCAACATTATACCTAAAATATATCGCATCAAACCTGAATCTAATTTTTCTTAAGATATATTATCATACATTTTGAACGTTGAATGACCATGCACATAACACTGTTACACTCATGTTCACCTACAGTCATGCACACCAGTGAGTTATTTTGCTCGGTTTAAAAATTTGAAAAAAAATTGTTCTTAATTAGTTCTGTTATTTAAAATAATATTACGTAATTTTTATAAATGTCAAGCTATGAAAATCTTTTGACCCAAAAACAAAATGACCATAAACAGCTTCCGTGGGTAGAAAAATATCGACCCAAAAATATTGACGATATTATTTCGCATCAGGAAATTATTATGTCTCTAAAAAAATTCATCAGTACTAAAAGCTTACCACATTTATTATTTTTCGGCCCGTCTGGTTCTGGTAAAACATCCACCATCAAATGTTGTGCTTCCGAAATTTATGGCAAATATGTGCCTTGTATGATACAAGAACTTAATGCTTCCAATGAGAGGGGAATTGATACTGTCCGAACTAAAATTAAAAATTTTGTTGGCAACAAAAATACTATTTTCATACCACAAGATATGAGGAATTTATTTAAGTTGGTTATTCTGGATGAAATCGATTCCATGACCGTAGAAGCCCAAGGTATGTTGCGACAAATTATTGAAAAAAATAGTAATACCACGAGATTTTGTCTAATCTGTAACGATATTGATAAAATAAATATTGCATTGCAATCCCGATGTGCCCTTTTTAGATTTGCACCATTGCATCCATCCGATATGAGACAACGTTTGCAAGAAATTTGTTCCATTGAAAATATCAAGTATGATAAATTCGCCATTGATGCCATTATTAAAATTTCCAAAGGAGATATGCGTTCTGCCATAAATACGTTACAACATGTTGGTCAAGTGGTCAATAAAAAAATTACCTCAGATAGTGTTTACAAAATATCAGGTTATAGTATGCCCAAAATTAATACTAAAATTTTTAAGATATTGGTTAAATTATCCAAAAATAAAATTTCACTTCATGATTGTGTTGATGAAATTGTTACCATTGTTGTTGACAATAATATTACCATTTTCAATTTGCTGGAAGAACTCAAAAATATTATCATCCAATCTGATTTCACCACGGAACAAAAAATTTTTCTAATTGATAATTTTGCTAAAAATGAAATATATGATGGAGTCAATGTGGATACCAAAAATATTTTAATAATACTTTGTAGCTTGTTTGTGCTAATATAATATTTTGTTGTATAATGATTGGCTAACTTATTTCATAAAATAAACTAGGCAATCATTGACACCGAAATTGGCGGACAAGGATAATAATTTTCCATGACCAAATCCCCATAAACATAATCCTCAATACGTTCTCTCTTCCTAATAAAACGTAAAGTTGGCGGCTTCCTGGGCCGGCGTGATAATAATTGCGCAATGGCACCACAGTCAATATGAGACTGATACAAATGAGCATCAGTAATACTATGAACTAAAATGCCAGGATCCAACGAACAGTGATTGGCCAACAAATATACAAATAATGCAGCTGTACTTGTATTCCATCCTAACATAACATCCCAACTTCTTTGGAATAAGTGACAATTTAATTTGCCACGATGACCATTGTCTGCTGGCTCGTCATACAAATCCACCGTGAATTGATAAATGACATGACATGGTGGCAGGGCCATTTTATTAGTATCTAAACAATTCCACAAATCAATGATAATTCTGCGGCTCCCGGGGTCAGTTTGTATCAATTTAATGCATTCTGCCAATTGATCATGTCCCTGACCTTGATAATCAGTTTGGCAATCAATGTAAGATGCTCCGCGATATCTCATTTGGAAACCATAACCTGGTCCGATATCTCCTTCCGCATATGGCAAATTATATTTGTCCAAATATTCACGACTGGCATTTTTGTCCCAAATGTGGACTCCCTTTTCATTTAATTTATGGACATCTGTTTGGCCACGAATCATCCACATTAATTCTTCAAATATGGACTTGGGATAAGATTTTTTCACCGTAGCTATGGGATAACCTTGGGCCAAATCAAATCTCATTTGGTAACCAAATATGGATTTGGTGATACTATTTCGAGTTTGTTTAGTTAAGCCACATTCCATAATTTTTTTGACCAAATACACATATTGATATTCTCCTTCCAAATTACCTGGAACCAATGTCTCAGGATTTTTGGCGAATGTCATTTTCTTGATTCGGGGTAGTTTGACTATTGATTGATACATATTTGTGAATTGACTAGTAGTCATATATTTCTTAAAACAATATTCAATATTTTTGACAGCATCATAAATTTTTGTTTGATTTGGATCCAAAATGAGCAATTTTTTGGTAACCAAATCTTCTAACGTTTGATGGGACAGCGGGAAATAGACATAATGATCCACTTCATTGTCTGCCGGATAATTTTGATAAATATGTGTCAAATAAATTTGATCCAAATTAGGATGCGACATTGCCATATCATAAACAGCAGCACCACCTATAACAAATATTTGATTTAAATTATCAAGATGACTGGCTATTTGCAGTGCCTCATTAAAATTATTGACATAAAGTTCGGAACCACTAACGTTAATGGGATACTTGGTTATGACGATATTTTTGCGTTTGGGATTGGCCCGATAGATCCCAGGAAGTGTTTGCCAAGTATTATAACCAACGATAATAGCATTGACTTGTTCTGGTGTCTCGGTTTCGGAAGTGAGTTTTCTGAAAAAGTTCATATCCTCTTTCAACATCGGCCAGGGTAAAGTATGTTGACCATATTCTTGCAAACCCAACATAGAGTCATTATTAATAGCCAAAACCAAACTGAATTTTCTCAAACACTGCATAACTAATGGTAAAGTGGAATCCAAATTTTTAAATTAATATTGTTAATATCAATTTTTTGTCCGGGATAAAAAAATTGACATCAACAATATCTTTATAAAAAGATATTAATAGAATTGTTTTAGTATAAATATTTAATGAGCGACGAGACAAACTATGATGAAAACGAAATAATTAATTTGCCTTTAACCAGAATTAATTTGCCTCATAAATGGATTTTATATTTGTATGACAAAAATATGTTCAAGAAAATAGTTAATCGGCCAAATATTCAATCAAAACCACATAAAAAATTATGCACTATTTCCACGGTCAATGATTTAGTCTATATTTTACAACTAATGCAAGTTCGCAAAGAGACTAATTTCAAAACCCAAGGAGAAATAAATTTGGATGTCAATGATTATATCATTATGCGAGAAGGAATTGAACCGATTTGGGAAGATCCAAAAAATTCCAAAGGAGGTACTTTCACTATTAAAATGAATCATTCCAAAGGTTACGAAGTATGGTCCATGTTTGTAATGTATATGTTGGGTGAAACTTTGACATATGAAATGGAACACATTAATGGAATCACAGTCTCATTTATTTCCCATAAAAATTTCAATCATGGACAAAATAACAACAATAGTAGTTACACTTATTTAAAAATTTGGGATGCTAAACCGGGCAGAACACGAGAAGATTTTATTAACATATTGCCTCTAGATATTCTCGAGAGAATAAAAAATGAGTCATTAATGTATTCTCAATACAGCGAGAAAAAACATTATGGTGAGGAAAAAATGATCAGTTGGTTAAACAATAACAGAAAACCCTCATATAATCAATCAAGAGGTAATTCCTTTGGTCATAATCATCATAGGAGAAGATATTAGTTTAATCTTTGACAATCACTTGATATTTTTCACGAAAATTGGAAAATTTTTTGCTTGCCACAGAACCCAAACTATAACCAGTCAAGTTAATCAAAGGATTAATGATATATCTGGGTTGGTTTCCCAAATACGGTTGTATTATTTCGTAAATTATGGAAATAACAATAATAGTAATATAATGACCGGGGAAAACTAATCCAATACCAAAATATAATAGTGCATGTACAATGCTCCAACCATCAATATTACCTTCTTCACATTGAGGTTCTTTGAAGAAACATTTCACAGAATCAGGTACATCTGCAATTTTGATAGACTTAAAGTAATCACCATATTTGGATTTATAAAATATGTTATAGATCTGAATTACAATGACAAAAATAATAATAATCAAAATTATTTTTATGATGTCACAATGATTGTTACCTGGCATTTAGATTATATGTTATTTAGATAGTTTTTTTGTTGGGATCCAATAAAAAAACTATTTTTTATAAAACATTATTTTTGTGTCTTGCTAATTATTGGGATTCTCGATAGGTGATAAGAAGACATACATTTTACCAATATTTGCCACGGAAATTACCAAAACCAATGGAAAATCATTTTTCAAATAAATATAAATGATCGGACACATTTTGTTACATTTACTGAAACCCATCAAGTTTTTAAGTTCATAGAGACCCTGAACCACTTCATCGGAATTATTTTTTTGTTTGTTATAGTTGATGTCACGATAACACATAGTTACTTTTCCTCCATCACTTTGGCCACGGAAATTTATTTCATTGCCGACCGATGTAATTTCGATATATGATGAATTATTATTGAGGTGTTTACAAATACTATGGAATTTATCGGAAGCCATGGCAATAATGTTCTGAAATTTTGTTTGTGGAATAGGCATTTCTGGATTTGGAATATCCATTAAAAATATTTCGATATCCTTCAATTCACTACTTTCATTATCTTCGTTAGAACTACTAATATACAAAATACTTCGATTATCTCTTTTCATGTAAATAATAATTGGATCCGAATCGTTGATCATTTTCAAGTATCCATATAAAATTGTCATATCGACACCAATGGTTATTTTCGGCTCTTCACATCTAAAATAATCAAACCTGGATGCATACAAACTGAGTTTAATTAAAATACTTTTGTCTTCGGTCAATCGTAAAATACGAATACCACCTGTATTTTTTTTCTCTTTTCCGTGTTTATTATTTTTGTTGTGGCTTATCTCTGTGTCATCATCAATATTTTTATTTTGTTTTTTGTTATTTTTTCCTGATTTTTCTTCCTCGACTTCTTCGTAGTAATCATCATCTTCATCATCGATATTTTCGTCAGGTGGTATGAAGACAATACAACAATCCGTAATAACGTTACTGATTCTCTCAAAAGCCTGTTTCAGGGCTGTAGTTTGAGTAATTTTGACATCGAGAATATGATTATCATTTTTCTTACGATCTAAATTTTTGTTGTGTTTGTTGGGTTTGATTTTATTTGAATTCTTAGTTTTGGTGTCAGTCTCGGGTTCAAGTTCGGGTTCTGAATCAGTGTCACTGAGATATTTTGTTGTTTTTTTTGGTTTTTTTTTACTATACTTATCTACTTTGTCATTTTCAATGGTCTTTTTAAGTTTTTTACTCATTAAATACTAGTAGTCCTTTTTCTTTAAGTAATTTTATGTCTGAACGCATTATTTATAAATAAATATATTTATCAATTTTTTGTTATATCTAGTCACAATTTTTCTTGGATTGAATTAGAATATATCATGATTTAACGATCCCGGTTCAGATTATATTATAATTTAACGATCTTGGATCATTGCGATTCAAAAAATAAATGGATTTATTGAATCGTTGCAAATGTCCAAATATAATTATATTTTGCCAAA
>Ga0065721_10005619_pt1 | contig 19249 bp, 27 predicted proteins | sample Mesricmetagenome_FD_59108 | JGI IMG/M metagenome (GOLD analysis project Ga0065721, IMG submission 59108) | Mesophilic microbial community from rice straw/compost enrichment Sample: eDNA_1 v2 (version 2) | ecosystem: Engineered > Solid waste > Grass > Composting > Bioreactor | place: USA: Davis... | reverse complement strand
GTCTCCAAGATCGTCATCGAGCGTCCGCACCGCAAGTGCCGCGTGTCGATCCACACCGCCCGCCCGGGCATCGTGATCGGCAAGAAGGGCGCCGACATCGACAAGATCCGCGCCAAGGTGAAGAAGTTCACCGACTCGGAAGTGCACATCAACATCGTCGAGGTGCGCAAGCCCGAGACCGATGCGACGCTGGTTGCCCAGGGCATCGCCCAGCAGCTCGAGCGCCGCGTGGCCTTCCGCCGCGCCATGAAGCGCGCCGTGCAGACCGCCATCCGCATGGGTGCCGGCGGCATCCGCGTCAATGTGGGCGGTCGTCTCGGCGGCGCCGACATCGCCCGGACCGAATGGTATCGCGAGGGCCAGGTGCCGCTGCACACGCTGCGTGCCGACATCGACTACGGTACCGCCGAAGCCGAGACCACCTACGGCATCATCGGTATCAAGGTCTGGATTTTCAAAGGCGAAGTGCTGGAGCACGACCCCTCGGCGCATGAGCGCCGCGCCACCGAAGGCGGCGACGGGGCCGGCCAGCGCGCCCCGCGGTCCGACCGCGGCGACCGCGACCGCGCATAAGAAGGTTGATTCATTATGCTGCAACCGAAGAGAACTAAGTTCCGCAAGGCCCACAAGGGCCGCATCCATGGCAATGCCAAGGGTGGCACCGACCTGGCTTTCGGCCAGTACGCCCTCAAGGCCACCGAGCCCGAGCGCGTCACCGCCCGCCAGATCGAGGCGGCCCGCCGCGCCATCACCCGCGAGATGAAGCGTCAGGGCCGCGTGTGGATCCGGATCTTCCCGGACCTGCCGGTGTCCAAGAAGCCGACCGAAGTCCGCATGGGCAAGGGCAAGGGCTCGGTGGAATACTGGGCCGCCCGCGTCAAGCCCGGCCGCATCGTTTTTGAGATTGACGGTGTGCCCGAAGACGTTGCAAAGGAGGCGCTTCGCCTCGGCGCAATGAAACTGCCGATCACCACGCGTATCGTCACGCGTATCGCCGACTGAGGAAAACGAGCATGAAAGCCAGTGATGTGCGGGCCAAGACCGCAGACGAACTGAAAGACCAGCTCGTCGACCTGAAGAAAGAACAGTTCAACCTGCGTTTCCAGCGTGCCACCCAGCAGCTGGAAAAGCCGGCCCGGGTGAAACAGGTCCGCCGCGACATCGCGCGGATCAAGACCATCCTGGCTGAGAAGAGCGCAGCTAAGTAAGGAGTCAAACCCATGCCAAAGCGCGTTCTGCAGGGGACTGTCGTCTCCGACGCCAATGACAAGACCATCGTGGTTCGCGTCGAGCGCCGTTTCACGCACCCGCTTCTGAAGAAGACGGTGCGCCGGTCCAAGAAGTATCACGCCCATGACGAGGCCAACGCGGCCAAGGTCGGGGACGTCGTGTGGATCGAGGAAACCGCGCCGATCAGCAAGAACAAGCGGTGGACCCTGGTCCCGTCTGCGTAAGAGAAACAAGAATTTAGGTCGGCGAGCCGGGTGACGGTGCAGCCGGTTCAACAAGAAGGCATCCAGTCATGATCCAGATGCAGTCCAATCTCGACGTCGCGGACAATTCCGGCGCGCGTCGCGTCATGTGCATCAAGGTGCTGGGCGGCTCGCATCGCAAATACGCCTCGGTCGGCGACATCATCGTCGTTTCGGTCAAGGACGCTATTCCGCGCGGCCGCGTGAAGAAGGGGCAGGTGATGAAGGCCGTGGTGGTCCGCACCGCCACCGACATCCGCCGCCCCGACGGCACCGTCATCCGTTTCGACAAGAACGCCGCCGTTCTTCTGAACAATCAGAAGGAACCGATCGGCACCCGCATCTTCGGACCGGTTCCGCGCGAGCTGCGCGCCAAGAACCACATGAAGATCATTTCGCTCGCCCCAGAGGTGCTGTAATGGCCGCCAAGATCAAGAAGGGCGACAAGGTCGTCGTCCTGGCCGGCAAGGACAAGGGCAAGACCGGACAGGTCCTGCAGGTCATTCCGTCCGAAACCCGCGCGATCGTCCAGGGCATCAACCTGGTTCGCCGCCACCAGAAGCAGACCGCCTCGACCGATGCCGGCATCTTCACCAAGGAAGCGCCGATCCACCTGTCGAACCTGGCGGTCGCCGACAAGAACGGCAAGCCGACCCGCGTCGGCTTCCAGATCAAGGACGGCGTGAAGACCCGCGTCGCCAAGACCACCGGAGATGCGATCGATGGCTGAGACCGCTTACGTCCCGCGCCTGCGCACCGAATACGACACCACCATCAAGGCCGCCCTGCGCGAGCAGTTCAACTACAAGAACGTGATGGAATTGCCGCGGCTCGACAAGATCGTGCTGAACATCGGCGTCGGCGAGGCCGTCAACGACACCAAGAAGGTGAAGTCGGCTGCCGACGAGCTGCAGAAGATCGCCGGCCAGAAGCCGGTCATCACCCATGCGCGCAAGTCCATCGCCGGCTTCAAGGTCCGCGAGAACATGCCGCTCGGCGTGAAGGTCACGCTGCGCAAGACGCGCATGTACGAGTTCCTGGACCGTCTGGTGAACATCGCGCTGCCGCGCGTCCGCGACTTCCGCGGCCTCAACCCGAACGCCTTCGACGGCCGGGGCAACTATGCCTTCGGCATCAAGGAACACATCATCTTCCCCGAGATCAACTACGATCAGATCGATCAGGTCTGGGGCATGGACATCGTGATCGCCACGACGGCCAGGACGGATGACGAGGCGCGCGCGCTTCTGCGGGCTTTCAACTTCCCGTTCCGCCAGTAAGCGGGCAGGGAAGGGATAAAGGATCAGGACATGGCAAAGACCAGCTCCATCGAAAAGAACAAGAAGCGCGTCGCTCTGGCCAAGCAGTATGCCGCCAAGCGCGCTGCGCTGAAGGCTCTTGTCAAGAACCAGGAAACGCCCATCGAGGAGCGTTTCAAGGCCAGCCTCAAGCTGGCCGAACTGCCGCGCAACTCGGCAAAGGTGCGCGTGCGCAACCGCTGCGAAGTCAGCGGTCGCCCGCGCGGCTACTATCGCAAGCTCAAGATGAGCCGTATCGCCCTGCGTCAGCTGGGCAACCTGGGCCAGATCCCGGGTCTGGTGAAGTCGAGCTGGTAAGGAGAGACGACGATGAGCTTTTCCGATCCCATCGGCGATATGCTGACCCGCATCCGCAACGCCCAGCTGCGGCGCAAGAATTCCGTTTCGACCCCGGCTTCCACGCTGCGCGGCCGCGTGCTGGACGTGCTCCAGTCCGAAGGCTTCATCCGCGGCTACTCGGAGACCAAGTTCGAGAACGGCGCTTCCGAATACGAGATCGAACTCAAGTATTCGGACAACGAACCGGTGATCCGTACCATCGAGCGCGTGTCCCGTCCCGGCCGCCGCGTCTACGCGTCGGTCAAGAATATCCCGCAGGTTGCCAACGGCCTCGGCGTGTCGATCCTGTCCACCCCCAAGGGTGTGATGGCCGACCACGAAGCCAAGGCCGCCAATGTGGGTGGCGAGGTACTCTGCCGCGTCTTCTAGGCCACCAGGCCCGGAGGATCGGCAAGACGATTACTCAAGGAAGCATCATGTCACGTACTGGCAAGAAACCGGTGGCCCCGGTGAACGGCGTCACGGTCACGATCAACGGTCGTACCGTCTCGGCCAAAGGCCCGAAGGGCGAGCTGAGTCTCACGCTCATGGATATCGTCAATGTCGAGCAGGGCGCGGACGGCATCGTCGTCACGCCGGCCAACGACACCCGTGAGGCCCGCGCCGCCTGGGGCACCACCCGCGCGCTGATCCAGAACATGGTCACCGGGGTGAGCGCCGGCTTCGAGAAGAAGCTCGCCATCCAGGGCGTGGGTTACCGCGCCGCCATGCAGGGCAAGGATGTCAAGCTCTCGCTGGGCTTCAGCCACGAAGTGATCTATGAGGCTCCCCAGGGCATCACCCTGGCCGTTCCGGCGCCGACCGAAATCGTGGTGACCGGCATCGACAAGCAGCAGGTTGGCCAGGTTGCGGCCGAGATCCGCGGCTGGCGTCCCCCCGAGCCCTACAAGGGCAAGGGCGTTCGGTACGCCAACGAGCAGGTCTTCCGCAAAGAAGGCAAGAAGAAGTAAGGAGCGCCGGCAATGGCTATCAGTGCAAAAGGTGCGGAACGCCGCAAGGCCCGCGTCCGCAAGGCGCTCAAGGCTCGTGCCTTCGGCCGCCCCCGTCTCAGCGTGTTCCGCTCGGACAAGAACATCTACGCCCAGATCATCGACGACGCGACCGGCCGCACTCTGGCTGCCGCCTCGACCCTGGAGAAGGACCTGCGCGGCTCGATCAAGAGCGGCTCCACCGCCGAGGCCGCGGCCACGGTCGGCAAGCTGATCGCCGAGCGCGGCGTCAAGGCCGGGGTCGGCGAGGTCGTCTTCGATCGCGGCGCCTATCTCTATCATGGCCGTGTCAAGGCCCTTGCAGACGCTGCCCGTGAGGGCGGCCTGCAGTTCTAACCACGGCGAGGAAGAAGAATTATGAGCAGAGACGTTCAAGAGCGCGAAAGCGAGTTCGTCGATCGCCTGGTCCACATCAACCGTGTGGCCAAGGTTGTGAAGGGCGGCCGTCGCTTCGGTTTCGCCGCCCTCGTCGTGGTCGGCGACCAGAAGGGCCGCGTCGGCTTCGGCCACGGCAAGGCCCGCGAGGTTCCCGAGGCCATCCGCAAGGCCACCGAGCAGGCCAAGCGCCAGATGATCCGCGTGCCGCTGCGCGACGCCCGCACGCTGCACCATGACGTGACCGGCCGTCACGGTGCCGGCAAGGTCATCCTGCGCGCCGCCGTTCCGGGCACCGGCATCATCGCCGGCGGCCCGATGCGCGCCGTCTTCGAGACGCTGGGCATCAACGACATCGTCGCCAAGTCGCAGGGTACGGCCAATCCGTACAACATGGTCCGCGCCACCTTCGACGCGCTGAAGCGCGTCGACAGCCCCCGTTCGGTGGCTGCCCGTCGCGGCCTCAAGGTTTCGGAACTGCAGGCTCGCCGCGGCGAGGCTGCCGTCGAAGCCTGATAGCGGGCTCGGAGAGGTACAATGGCCAAGAACAAGACCATCGTCGTCCAGCAGATCGGCTCGCCGATCCGCCGCGACAAGAGCCAGCGCGCGACCCTGATCGGTCTCGGGCTCAACAAGATGAACAAGCAGCGCGAGCTGGTTGATACGCCCGAAGTGCGCGGCATGATCAACAAGATCCCGCACCTCGTCCGCGTCGTCGGCGAGTAGGAGCAAAGGTCGGAACAATGACCCGTTTGAACGAACTTCGCGACAACCCCGGCGCCAACAAGACCCGCGTCCGCATCGGCCGCGGCATCGGCTCGGGCGTCGGCAAGACCGGTGGTCGCGGCGGCAAGGGCCAGACGGCCCGCGCCGGTGTCGCCATCAACGGCTTTGAAGGCGGGCAGATGCCCCTTCACATGCGCATGCCGAAGCGGGGCTTCAATTCCTGGAATCCCAAGGATTGGAACGAAGTCCGCATCGACCGCATCCAGGCCTATATCGACTCGGGCAAGCTGGACGCCAAGGGCGTCGTGGATGCCGCGGCCCTGGTGGCCGCCGGTGTCATCCGCCGTCCCAAGGACGGCGTGCGCCTGATCGGTTCGGAAGGCTTCTCGGCCAAGAAGGTCACCTTCAAGGTCGACTACGCCACCAAGGGCGCCGCGGCCGCCATCGAGGCCGCCGGCGGCAAGCTCGACCTGATCCCCGCCAAGGAAACTTGGAAGAAGGCCCCACGCGCCGAGTAAGCCACTCGGCAGGGCGCACCCGGCGGCAGGCCGGGTGCGCTCTTTTGGTTTGTTGCGTCAGGGTGGCACATATCCCATATATGCTCCTCCGGCGCTCCGAGCGCACCTGGCATCCAAGCCGTAGGAGCGATTTATATGGCGTCCGCAGCCGAACAGCTCGCACGTAATCTCAGTTTCTCGACCTTCTCCAAGGCGAAGGCCCTGCAGCAGCGCATCTGGTTCACGCTAGGCGCGCTGCTCGTTTATCGTCTGGGCACCTTCATTCCCGTGCCGGGCATCGATCCCGACGCGTTCCGCGCGACCTTCGAGCAGAGCCAGCAGGGTATCATCGGCATGTTCAACATGTTCGCCGGTGGCGCCGTGGAGCGCATGGCGATCTTCGCGCTCAACCTCATCCCCTACATCACGGCCTCCATCGTGGTGCAGGTGATCGCCAGCGCCTCGCCGCGCCTCGAAGCCCTCAAGAAGGAGGGCGAGGCCGGGCGCCGCAAGCTCAACCAGTATACCCGCTACCTTGCCGTGGTGTTCTGCGCCGTGCAGGCCTACGGCATCGCCGTGGGTCTCGAGGGCAGCCAGGGCGTGGTGCTCAATCCGGGCTGGTTCTTCCGCATCTCGACCGTGATCACGCTGGTGGGCGGCACGATGTTCCTGATGTGGCTGGGCGAGCAGATCACCGCGCGGGGCGTGGGCAACGGCATCTCGCTCATCATCTTCGCCGGCATCGTGGCCAACCTGCCGGCCACCATTGCCCAGACGCTCGAGCTCAGCCGCACCGGCGCCATTCCGGGCCTGGCCGCGGCCGGCATGCTGGTGCTGGCGCTGGTGGTGATCGCGGTCATCGTGTTTTTCGAGCGCGCCCAGCGGCGGCTGCTGATCCAGTATCCGAAGCGCCAGGTGGGCAACAAGATGTTCCAGGGCGACACGTCGCACCTGCCGCTCAAGCTCAACACCTCGGGCGTGATCCCGGTGATCTTCGGCTCGTCGCTGCTGCTGCTGCCGGCGACCATCGCCTCGTTCGCCGCCCAGGGCAACGCGCCGGGATGGCTGACCACGATCACGGCGCTGCTGGGGCGCGGCCAGCCGCTCTATCTGGCGCTGTTCGCGTTCTTCATCATCTTCTTCGCCTTCTTCTACACGGCCATCGTGTTCAACCCCACCGAGACGGCGGACAACCTCAAGCGTTCCGGCGGCTTCATCCCGGGCATCCGCCCGGGCGAGCGGACCGCCCAGCACATTGACTACGTGCTGACCCGCATCACGGTTGTCGGCGCGCTGTATCTGACCGTGGTGGCGCTCATCCCCGAGGTGATGTTCAGCCAGCTTGCCGTCAGCCAGTTCATCGGCGGCACCTCGCTGCTGATCATGGTGACGGTGACGCTCGACACGGTGAGCCAGATCCAGAGCCATCTGGTGGCCCAGCAATATGAAGGGCTGCTCAAGAAGTCCCGTCTTGGAGGAGGCAAGCGTCGATGAGGTTGATCCTGTTGGGACCGCCGGGAGCGGGGAAGGGGACACAGGCCAAGATCCTGGTGGACGCCTATGGCATCCCCCAGCTCTCGACCGGCGACATCCTGCGCTCGGCGATCGCCGCCCAGACTCCGCTCGGGCTCGAGGCCAAGGCCGTCGTGGACCGGGGCGACCTGGTGTCGGACGCCATCGTCAACGGGATCGTCTCCGAGCGTCTCGACGCGGAGGACTGCAAGGCCGGCTTCATCCTGGACGGGTTCCCGCGCACCATCGCCCAGGCCGAGGCCCTGGACCAGATGCTGGCCGACAAGGGCGTGGCGCTGGACGCGGTGATCGAGATCAAGGCCGAGGCCGACGAGCTGGTGAAGCGCGTCGTCAATCGCGCCAGGGAATCGGGCGGTGCCCGCGCCGACGACAACGAGGAGGTGCTGCGCAAGCGCCTCGCCGTCTATGCGGAGCAGACCGCGCCGCTGGTGGCCTATTATTCCGACAAGGGGCTCCTGAAGCCCGTTGACGGCATGGCCCCGGTGGATGAAGTGACCGCCGCCATCAAATCGGCGCTCGGCAGATAGAATGGGTCGGGCAGGACTGTTGACTCTGCCCGGTCTCTTCCTTAAAGAACCGCACCAGTCTCATGGATTATTGGGCTGGATTCGGTTCTCCACTCGGTTGGGGGTCGAAATCCGGTCCCTTGTTGTTTAACGGCACCCGCCGCGATGGCGTGTGTTGAATGAAGGAGAGCAGACGTGGCTCGTATTGCTGGCGTCAACATCCCGACGAACAAGCGCGTGGTGATCGCGCTGCAGTATATTCACGGTATCGGCGACAAGTTCGCCTCCGATATCTGTGCGAAGGTCGGCATCCCGGCCGAGCGCCGCGTCAACGAACTGACCGACGCCGAGGTCATCCAGATTCGTGAGACCATCGACCGCGACTATGTGGTGGAGGGCGACCTGCGCCGCAACGTGGCGATGAACATCAAGCGGCTGATGGACCTGGGCAACTATCGCGGCCTGCGCCACCGCCGCGGCCTGCCGGTGCGCGGCCAGCGCACCCATACCAATGCCCGCACCCGCAAGGGTCCGGCCAAGCCGATCGCCGGCAAGAAGAAGTAATTTGAAGCGAATAGCGAGTGGCGAGTAGCGAATAGAGCTTTGTTTCTATTCGCTACTCGCTAATTCGCTACTCGCTTCCCCGGTGGAGCTGCTGGCATTACGGCAGCGCCGATACCCTAGAGGACAAGAATGGCTAAGACTGAAGTAGCGCGCGTCCGCCGCAAGGAGCGCAAGAACATCACGTCGGGCGTGGCCCACGTGAACGCCTCGTTCAACAACACCATGATCACCATCGCCGATATGCAGGGCAACACGATCTCGTGGTCGTCCTCCGGCGTGATGGGTTTCAAGGGCAGCCGCAAGTCGACGCCCTATGCCGCCCAGGTTGCCGCGGAAGACGCTGCCAAGAAGGCGCAGGAGCACGGCATGAAGACCCTCGAGGTCGAGGTCCGCGGTCCCGGCTCGGGCCGTGAATCGGCCCTGCGCGCCCTGCAGGCCGCCGGCTTCAACGTCACCTCCATCCGCGACGTGACCTCGATCCCGCACAATGGGTGCCGTCCGCGCAAGCGGCGCCGCGTTTAATAGACCGTTGGATACCTCCCGGCCGACACGGCCGGGAGTCCTATTGTGTTTGCGGCGGTGCGGCCGGGGTGGGCCGCGATTTTGAAAGGACAATACCGTGACGATCCAGAGGAACTGGCAGGAACTGATCAAGCCGACCAAGCTGGAAATTGTTTCGGGCAGCGACGATGCGCGCGTGGCTTCGGTGATCGCCGAGCCGCTGGAGCGCGGCTACGGCCTTACCCTGGGCAACGCCCTGCGTCGCGTGCTGCTGTCGTCGCTCCAGGGCGCGGCAGTGACGGCAATCCAGATCGACGGCATTCTGCACGAATTCTCCTCGCTCCCCGGCGTGCGCGAGGACATCACCGACCTGGTGCTGAACGTGAAGGAAATCGCCCTGAAGATGGGCGGTGAGGGGCCCAAGCGCCTCACCCTCTCCAAGCAGGGCCCGGGCGCGGTGACGGCCGGCGACATCAAGGTCTCCGGCGACATCGAGGTGCTGAACCCCGAGCTGGTGATCTGCCATCTCGACGACGGCGCCGAGATCAACATCGAGTTCACGGTCAATACCGGCAAGGGCTATGTCCCGGCCGAGAAGAACCGGCCCGAGGACGCTCCGATCGGCTATATCCCGGTCGACTCGCTGTTCTCGCCGGTCCGCCGCGTGAGCTACAAGGTCGACGCCACCCGCGCCGGCGAGAGCCTCGACAAGGACAAGCTGACCTTGTCGGTGGAGACCAACGGCGCCGTGTCGCCGGAAGATGCCGTGGCCTTCGCCGCCCGCATCCTCCAGGACCAGCTCTCGGTCTTCGTCAACTTCGAGGAGCCCAGCAAGGAGAAGGCCCAGGACGCCGTTCCGGAGCTCGCCTTCAACCCGGCCCTGCTCAAGAAGGTGGACGAGCTCGAGCTGTCCGTGCGCTCGGCCAACTGCCTCAAGAACGACAACATCGTCTATATCGGCGACCTCATCCAGAAGACGGAAGCCGAGATGCTGCGGACGCCGAACTTCGGCCGCAAGTCGCTCAACGAAATCAAGGAAGTCCTGGCACAGATGGGGCTTCATCTCGGGATGGACGTGGCCAACTGGCCGCCCGAGAACATCGATGACCTCGCCAAGCGCTACGAAGATCACTACTGATCCGGCGCTGCCAAGATTTTAGGAGACACCCATGCGCCACACTAATCGGGGCCGCAAGTTCAGCCGGACCGCATCGCACCGCAAGGCGATGTTCGCCAACCTGTCCGCCGCGCTGATCAAGCACGAACAGATCGTCACCACGCTTCCCAAGGCCAAGGACCTGCGTCCGATCGTGGAGAAGCTCGTCACCCTGGGCAAGCGCGGCGACCTGCACGCCCGCCGCCAGGCCATCGCGCAGATCCGCGACGAGGCCCAGGTGGCCAAGCTCTTCTCGGTGCTCGGCCCGCGCTACAAGGAGCGCCAGGGCGGCTATCTGCGCATCCTCAAGGCCGGCTTCCGCTATGGCGACAATGCGCCCCTGGCGGTGATCGAATTCGTCGACCGCGACGTCGATGCCCGCGGCCAGGACAGCGGCCCGGTGCAGGTCCAGGACGAAGACGAGTCGGTGGCGGCGTAACTTGCCGCCGAGACAGGCATGAATGCAGGCGGTCACGGGCTTCCGTGGCCGCCTTTTCGTTTGGGGGGAACGAGACGCATGGAACGCATTCTGGTGACCGGCGCGTCCGGTTTCGTCGCCAAGCATCTCATCGGGCAATTGCTCGCGGTCGGCCATGCCGTGCGCGGAACCGTGCGGGGGCAGGGCAAGGTGCCGGGCATCCAGGCCGCCGTGGCGGCGCTGGCGCCGGGCCGCGAGGACCGGCTGGAGCTGGTGGAGGCCGACCTGCTGGCCGATGCCGGCTGGGCCGAGGCCATGCGGGACGTCGCCGCGGTGATGCATGTGGCCACGGTCATCGTCGCCACCGAGCCCAAGGACCCGGAGGTGGTGGTGCGGCCGGCCGTCGAGGGCACGGAGCGGGTGCTGCGCTTCGCCCATGCCGCCGGGGTGCGGCGCGTGGTCATGACCTCCTCGATCGCCACGGTGGGCTATGGGCACGGCCACGACCGGGGCGCGCGGACCTATACCGAGGCGGATTTCACCCGGCTGGAGGCCATGGGCAAGTCCTGGGCCTATTGCATCGGCAAGACGAAGGCCGAGCGCGCCGCCTGGGCCTTCGCCAGGGACAACGGGCTGGAGCTCACCACCATCCATCCGGGCGCCATTCTCGGCCCGGCTACGGATCCCGATACCTCGATCTCGCTCGGCATGGTCACCGGCCTGCTCGACGGCTCGACGCCGGCCATGCCCCGCATCGGTTTCGCCATCAGCGACGTGCGCGACGTCGCCGAGATGCATCTGGCGGCGCTGCGCGATCCCGCCAGCATCGGGGAGCGCTATCTCTGCACCGGCCCTTATACCAGGTTCGACCAGGTGGCCGACATCCTGCGCCGGGCCTATCCCGACTATGCGATCACGATGAAGACCGTTCCGGACTGGATCATGCGCATCGCGGGCGTGCTGGGCGGCCCCGTACGGCAGATCATCAACGATATCGGCAACGAGAAGCATTTCGACGGCAGCAAGGGCGAGCGCCTCCTGGCACGGCCCTACCGGACCCCGGAAGAAGCGGTGCTGAGCGCGGCGGAGAGCGCCATCCGGTTCGGGCTGGTGAAGCCGAAGGCCAGGCCAGCCGGCCGCTGACCAGGCCGCTACGGCCGCGCCAATCCCCAGGCCGCATAGAGCGCGTCGAGCTCCCGCTGGTTGCGGCAGAACACGGCGGGCAGGCCGCTTTCCGCCGCGAAGCGCCGGTATTTCTCCGCCGAGTTCCGCGTGTGCCAGAGCCAATGGATCATGGCCCACTTGACGGAGTCCCTGCGGCCCTCCAGCCCGCCATGCCTGTGCTTCTGCACCATGGTGCGCCAGAAATAGCGGCAGTAGCGCCTGGCCAGCGTATCGTCGATGACGATGGCGCCGGTGGCGCGGGCGAAGCGGGCGGGCAGCAGATCGGTATAGTTGCCGTCCATCACCCAGGCCGGCTCGGCGATGGCGGCCGCGTGCAGCGCCACGAATTCCTCGTCGGGACGCTGCCGCCAGTCGGTGTCGGGAAGGTGGCGGAACCGGTCGACATGCACGGCCGGAATCGACAGCCTGCGCGCGATCGCCGCGGCCAGCGTCGACTTGCCGGCATTGGTCGGCCCCATCACCATGATGCGTCGTCCGAGATCGGCCAGCGGCGGCAGGGAAGGCATTCTCGTCTCCGGGGCTTGGACGCGGGATGGGGACCCGACGCGGAGAGGAGAGGGAAATTCCCTCTTCGCGCTCGGCGTTTGTGGAGCCCTGTGGCGGGAAAACCTACTCCGCCGGCGCCATGTCCTTGCCGGTATAGACCTCTTCCACCCAATACTGGTCGCGGCGGTCGAAGCCGTTGAACGGGGTCAGCGAGGCCTGGGTGTAGGCGCCCATCAGGCCGAACTCGATCCAGTCGTCCTCGTCGATGTCGGCGGGCAGGGTGAAGACCTGGGGCAAGACGTCGTAGCTGTCGCAGGTGGGACCCCAGAGGGTGAATTCGCTGAACTCGCCATTGTTGTCGTGCAGGCGGGGGCCGCGCCAGACGCGCACCGGCGGGGTGAAGTGCATGAACTTCACCTCCATCAGCGCGCCATAGGCGCCGTCATTGACATAGACGGCCTGGCCGCCGCGCTGGTGCTTGACGCGCAGCAGCAGCGAGGTGGAGGAGGTCACCAGCGCCCGGCCGGGCTCGATGATCAGCTCGGGCTTGCGCTTGCTGAAATGCTCGTCCACCGCCTTGGCGATGGTCTCGAAGTAATAGTCCATCGGCGGGGCGACGCTGGTCGGGTAGGGGGCCGGATAGCCGCCGCCGATATTGAGGCGCTTGAGCTCGATGCCGGCTTCATCGACGATGCGCGCGGCGGCGGCGATGTGGCGCTCATAGGCGTAGGCGTCCTCGCACTGGCTGCCGACATGGAAGCAGAGGCTCGGCGTGTAGCCCATGGTCTCAACGGCCGTCACGATCTCGGCCGCCGCCTGCTCCATCACGCCGAACTTGATGCCGAAATCGTAGGATTTGAGCGCCTTGCCGGCCTTGAAGCGGGTCGTCACCTCGACATCGCGGCTGGGCGAGACCACGGCGGCGAGCTGGTCGAGCTGCTGGGGGTGGTCGATGGTGAAGCTGCGGACCCCGAATTCCTCATAGGCACGGGCGATCTCGCGCTTGTTCTTGATCGGGTTGTTGTAGTGCATCACCGCGCCCGGAGCGTAGTCGCGCACCAGCTCCATCTCGGTGTTGGAGGCGACGTCGAACGCCTTCAGCCCCTCGGCGTGGAGCTGGGCGATGACATGGGGGGAGGGATTGCACTTGACCGCATAGGTCAGCAGGCCGTCGAAACCCTTCTTGAAAACCTTGATGGCCCGGTGGAACTCCTTCTCCGAAAACAGGAAGGAGGGATAGTCCGGCGCTTCCGCGGCGATCAGCGCGGAGGTGTTGGCGTGGACGGTCTTCGGCTCGTCGGTCATGGAGCAACAGGCCTTTCAGGGCTCGAGGGATGCTGGAAAGCGAGCGCTGCATATAGGGCTCCGCGACCCCGCGCGCAAACGATTATTTCGTAGGCAAGACAACAATGCGCAAACGTCATTTTCGTGACAGATTCCGGGTGCTTTCGTGCCCTGCCGGCGGTGTCGCCGCATCGCTGAGAAACCGAATCCGAAGGTATGAGCATGTCCTTGCGAGTGCTGATGTTTTCCGGTCTGGCCGTGGTGGTCTTCGCCATCGGCGGCACCCTGGCCTTCTCGCCCTGGAACGCCCCCAGCCTGGCGCAGGCCGAAACCGCGCCGGCGCCCGCCCAGCGGGTGGTGCCCGAAAGCCAGGCACAGGTCAGGCTCAGCTTCGCGCCGGTGGTGCAGGCGGTGGCGCCGTCCGTGGTCAATGTCTATGCCACCCGCATCGAGCAGCGGGCGGTGTCGCCCTTCGCCAACGACCCGTTCTTCTCCCGTTTCTTCGGTGACCAGTTCTTCCAGACGCGGCCGCGCGAGTCCCGTTCGCTGGGCTCGGGGGTGATCGTCGATGCCTCGGGGGTCATCCTTACCAACAGCCACGTCATCAGCGGCGCGACCGACGTGCGCATCGCCCTCAGCGACGGGCGGGAATTCGCCGTCGACATCGTGGTGGAGGACCAGCAGACCGATCTCGCCGTGCTGCGGGTGCGCGATCCGCGCGAGGTGCGCTTTCCGGCCATAGAATTCGCCGACAGCGACGCCCTGCAGGTGGGCGATCTGGTGCTGGCCATCGGCAATCCCTTCGGCGTCGGCCAGACGGTCACCAGCGGCATCGTCTCGGCGCTGGCCCGCACCGGGGTCGAGGCCACCGACTACGAGTTCTTCATCCAGACCGATGCGGCCATCAATCCCGGCAATTCCGGCGGCGCGCTGGTCGATCTCGACGGGCGGCTGGTGGGCATCAACACGGCCATCTACTCGCAGACCGGCGGCTCGGTGGGCATCGGTTTCGCCATTCCCGCCAACATGGCGCGGGTGGTGGCCGATGCGGGGGTCAGCGGCGGCGAGATCGTGCGGCCGTGGTTCGGTGCCAAGATGCAGGCGGTCACCGCCGACATCGCCGCGAGCCTCGGCATGTCGGCGCCGCACGGGGCGCTGATCACCGAGGTGGCGCCGGGCGGCCCGGCCGAACGGGCAGGCTTCCGCTCCGGCGACGTCATCGTCTCCGTCGACGGACAGCGGGTGGACGATCCCAGCGCCTTCAACTTCCGCCTCGCCACCAAGCCGGTGGGCGGCACCACCCGGCTGGAATGGATGCGGGGCGGAACCAGCCAGATCATGGATTTCCCGGTGGAGACGGCCCCCGCCCCGGGCGAGAACGCGATCGTCACCATCTCGGCCAATTCCCGCTTCTCGGGGGTGACGGTGCGCCAGCTCGACCCGGCCCTGGCGGAGCAGAAGGGCCTGCCCTACGACGCCGAGGGCGTCATCGTCACCGCCATCGCCGCCGGTTCTCCCGCCGAGGCCATGGGCCTCAGGGTGGACGACGTGATCCTCGCCCTCAACGATATCGGCATCGCCGATGCGCGCACCTTCGCCGAGATCGCCTCGCAGCGGGTGCGCACCTGGCAGATCATCCTGCAACGCGACGGCCGGGTCACCCGGGCGATCGTGAGCGGGTAGGCATGCGACCGGCCACGGAGGCGTCTCGGCGCCGTCTCTCCCGAAGAGGTGAAAGGGAGGGCTGCGAACCGCCGCCGGTTCTGCTAGTTAACCGTCATGTCCGATCTCTTCGCCGCCGATCCGTCCGAAACCGACAAGGCCCGCCCGCTGGCCGATCAGCTGCGTCCCCGCTCGCTGGACGAGGTGATCGGGCAGGAGCACCTGCTCGGCCCCAACGGCACGCTGCGGCGCATGCTCGCCTCGGGGCGGCTGGGCTCGCTGATCCTGTGGGGGCCGCCGGGCACGGGCAAGACCACGGTGGCGCGGCTGCTGGCCGACCAGATCGGCTATCGCTTCGAGCAGATCTCGGCGATCTTCTCCGGCGTCGCCGACCTCAAGAAGGTGTTCGAGAAGGCGCGGTTCGAGCGGCTGTCGGGGCACCGCACGCTGCTGTTCGTGGACGAGATCCACCGCTTCAACCGGGCGCAGCAGGACAGCTTCCTGCCAGTGATGGAGGACGGCACCGTGGTGCTGGTCGGCGCCACCACCGAGAACCCCTCCTTCGAGCTGAACGCCGCGCTGCTGTCCCGCAGCCAGGTGCTGCGGTTCGAATCGCTGGGTCTGGACGATCTCGAGCATCTGCTGCAGCGCGCCGAAACCCTGCTCGGCGCCAAGCTGCCGCTGACCGAGGAGGCCCGGGCGACCCTGCTGGGGCTGGCCGACGGGGACGGGCGGGCGCTCTTGGGGCTGGTCGAGGAGATCCTGGCCGCCGCCCGCGAGGACGAGACGCTCGACGCCAACAGCCTGCTGACCATCGTGCAGCGCCGGGCCCCGATCTACGACAAGGCGCAGGACGGCCACTACAACCTGATCTCGGCCCTGCACAAGACGGTCCGCGGCTCCGATCCGGATGCCGCGCTCTATTATTTCGCCCGCATGCTGGATGCCGGGGAAGACCCGCTGTTCCTCGCCCGGCGCCTGATCCGCATGGCCTCGGAGGATATCGGGCTGGCCGATCCGCAGGCCCTGACCCTGGCCGTGGCCGCGCGCGACGCCTACCAGATGCTGGGCTCTCCCGAAGGGGAGCTGGCGCTGGCGCAGGTGGTGGTCTACCTGGCCCTGGCGCCCAAATCCAACGCCGTCTACACCGCCTTCAAGGCCGCGGTTTCGGTCGCGAAATCGACGGGTTCGCCCATGCCGCCCATGGTGATCCTCAATGCCCCCACCAAGATGATGAAGGGGCAGGGCTATGGCGAGGGCTATATCTACGACCACGATACGCCGGAGGCCTTTTCCGGCCAGGAATATTTCCCCGAGAAGATCGGCCGGCAGAGCTTCTACAACCCGGTGGAGCGCGGTTTCGAGCGCGATCTGCGCAAGCGGATGGACTACTTCTCGCGGCTCCGCGCGGCGAAGCGCGCCGGCGCCGAAGGGGAGGAATAGCCCATGCAGGCAGCTTTTCTCGTCGGGGTGGGCGGCGCCATCGGGGCCATGGCGCGCTATGGCGTGTCCGTCGCGGTCGGGCGCATCTGGCCGACCGATTTCCCGCTGGCCACCCTGCTGATCAACATCGTCGGCTCGGTGCTGATGGGCGTGCTGGTCGGGGTGCTGGCGCGGACCCTGCCGCCCATGGCCAACGAGATCAGGCTGTTCACCGCGGTCGGCGTCCTCGGCGGGTTCACCACCTTCTCCAGCTTCTCGCTGGATGCCGTCACCCTCATCGAGCGCGGTGCCCTGGCGCAGGCGGCGCTCTATGTGGGCTTGTCGGTTGTGGTTTGCATCGTGGGGCTATATCTCGGCCTTCTATTGGTCAGAGGTGGAGCGGCATGAGCGCTGTTCAGCACAAAGAGGTGAGCGCGGACGAAGACGGCATGCGCCTCGACCGCTGGTTCGCCCGGCATTTCCCGCAGCTCGGCTTCGGCCGCCTGCAGAAGCTCATCCGCAATGGCGAGGTGCGGGTGGACAAGGGGCGGGTGCAGACCAGCACGCGGCTGTCCCCCGGCCAGACCGTGCGCATTCCGCCCATAGACGATCCCGGCGCGCCGAAGCCTTTCCGGGCCAACGAGGCGGACGTGCAGTTCCTGCGCGACATAACCCTCTACGAGGACGAGGATATTTTCGTCTTCAACAAGCCGCACGGCCTGGCGGTGCAGGGGGGCAGCGGCACCACGCGCCATCTCGACGGCCTGCTCAAGAACCTGCCGAACAAGAAGGGCGAGACGCCCAAGCTGGTGCACCGGCTGGATCGCGACACCTCGGGCTGCCTGATCGTCGCCAAGACGCCGGCCGCGGCGACCCATTTCGGCGCGGTGTTCCGGTCGCGCTCGGCGCGGAAGATCTACTGGGCGCTGGTCGCGGGCAATCCCAGCCCGCGGCAGGGCGAAATCTCCTGCTTTCTCGCCAAGCAGGCCACCACCGACGGCGAGCAGATGGCGGTGGTGCGCAACGGCGCGCCGGGGGCGGTGCATTCCTCCAGCTATTACTCCACCACCGATACGGCCAGCCGCCGTTTCGCCTGGGTGACGCTGAAGCCGGTGACCGGCCGCACGCACCAGCTGCGCGTGCACATGGCGCAGCTCGGCACCCCGATCATCGGCGATCCGCGCTATTTCAACATCGAGAACTGGCAGCCGGCGCCGGGGCTGGGCGAGGGGCTGCACCTGCATGCGCGGCGGCTGGCGCTGCCGCTGCGGAACGGGAAAAAGCTCGATATTTCAGCGCCTTTGCCGCCGCATATGCGCCAGAGCTTCGAGGCGCTGGGCTTCGATCCCGACCGCTACGACGTGCAGGCGCTGGACCCGGAGGACGCGGCATGAAGCTGATCATGTTCGACATGGACGGCACGCTGATCGACACCGAGGCGCTGATCGCCGAGCACATGGCCACGACCTTCGCCGATGCCGGGCTGGACGCGCCCTCGCCGGCGCGGGTGCGGCGGGTCATCGGCCTGTCGCTGCCGCAGGCCATGCTGCAGCTGCTGGGCTCGCAGGACCTTGAACAGGCCGAGAGGCTGGCCGAGGCCTATCGGGCGCATTACCGGGCCTCGCTGGTCGCCGCCCAGGGGCGGGAGGGGCTGTTTCCCGGGGCCCGCGAGGCGCTGGACGCGCTGCGGGAGCGCCCGGACACGCTGATGGGCATCGCCACCGGCAAGGGGCTCAACGGCGTGCACCGGCTGACGCAACTGCATGGAATCGCTGAACATTTCGTGACCTTGCAGACGCCGGACCACAATCCGTCCAAGCCGCATCCCGGCATGATGCTGCGGGCCATGGACGAGACCGGCGCGGAGCGCAGGGACACGGTGATCATCGGCGACACCATCTTCGACATGGAGATGGGCAAGGCCGCCGGCACGAAAACCATAGGCGTCACATGGGGTTACCACCACCCCAACGAGCTTCGCGGCGCCGGCGCCGACCTGCTGGTCGAAAGCTATGCCGAGCTCCCCGCGGCGATCGACCGGCTGTTGGAGGCCTGACATGCGCGACCAGCTCGAAGAAGCCCACAGGCATCGCGACGACGGCTATGGACGGGCGCAGCACCTCAACCGGCCGGAGCTGCCCAAGCGATTCTATACCACGGTCGACGTGGCCCGGGGACAGGACGGGTATGCGGTGACGCTGGACGGGCGGCAGGTGCGCACGCCCGGAAAGAAAATTCCCGTTGCGGTGCCGGCACTTGCGGTGGCCCAGGCGATGGCGGCGGAGTGGGCGGCGCAGGGGGAGTTCATCGACCCGGCAACCATGCCCATGGTGCGGCTGGTCAACTCGGCGGTGGAAAGCGGCGAGGAGACGGTGCCGGCCTTCCGGGCGGAGATCGGCAAGTTCGCGGCCAACGATCTTCTGCTCTATCGCGCTGATTCTCCTCAGGAATTGGTGGCCGAGCAGGAACGCGTCTGGGACGCGGCGCTGGTCAAGCTCGCCCGGCATTTCGGGGTGGCGTTCCAGCCGACCATCGGAATCATCCATCAGCCGCAGCCGGCCTCGACGCTGGAGCGGCTGGAGGGGGCGCTGGCGGGGCAGGGACTGCTGAGCCTGACGGCGCTGGTGTCGATCACCGGGCTGACCGGCTCGGGCCTGTTGTCGATTGCGCTTCTATATCAATTACTTACGCCGGACGACGTGTGGCTGGCGGCGCATGTGGACGAGGACCACCAGATCCGGCTCTGGGGCGAGGACGAGGAAGCGATGGAACGTCGCGCCAAGCGTCGAATCGAGTTCGATACTGCCGTTTTCGT
>Ga0065721_10050562_pt1 | contig 19250 bp, 12 predicted proteins | sample Mesricmetagenome_FD_59108 | JGI IMG/M metagenome (GOLD analysis project Ga0065721, IMG submission 59108) | Mesophilic microbial community from rice straw/compost enrichment Sample: eDNA_1 v2 (version 2) | ecosystem: Engineered > Solid waste > Grass > Composting > Bioreactor | place: USA: Davis... | reverse complement strand
AGGCGCCCGCGCCCACCAGCGCCAGCACGCCCAGCCCCAGCCAGGCGACCTCGCCGGGCAGCCCCGGCAGCGCTTCGGCCGCCTGCTTCACCAGACGCTGCGCCGCGGCCTGGGCAGCGGTGACGGCGCCCGGCACCGGGCCCACGCCCTCGCCGCGCTGGTTGCGCGAGGCGGTGTGGTGGCCGGTGCGCAGGAAGGTCTTGGCGTCCTCGCTGCCCAGCGCGGCGGAGCGTTCGAACCACTTGCGCGCCTCGCCTTCGTCGCGCTCCACGCCGTGGCCCTCGTACAGCGCCGTGGCGTAGTGCAGGCTGCCCAGGGCGGCGTAGCCCTCGTCGGCGCTCCCGGCCGCCCGCTTGTACAGGGCGGCGGCGGCGGCCGGGTCGCGCGGCACGCCGGAGCCGTCCTCCAGCAGCAGGCCCTTCCAGATCATGGCGCCGGCGTAACCCTTGGCGATGCACTTGTCGAAGATCCGGTGCGCCGCCTCGAAGTCGCCGCACTTGGCGGCCCAGTAGCCATAGCTGCAGGTGACCATGCCCGCGGGCTGGTCCGCCCAGTACTCGACGGACAGGGTGCTGACCTCGCGGGCGCGTGGATCGCTGGCGCCGGGGTCGGCGGGCGAGGCACCGCCGCAGTGGCCGGCAGCCTGGGCGCTGGCCCCCAGCGAGGCCAGGACGAGCGCCGCGGCGGCGCGATGCAGGAAGGTGGAAGGCATGGGACGCGGGCCGCGGTCGGCCGTGTGACGCAATGCGGGCACTGTGCGCGCCACCCCAGGCGGTGGGACAGAGCAGCTTGCTCGGCCGCAGCCGGGCAATTTGCCCGCCGTTGCAGGCTTCCCATTTGCTCAAGCGCCTCCGCCATGAGCCGAGAGACCCCCATCACCACCGTCTGGCCCGGGCGGCCCTACCCGCTGGGCGCGACCTGGGACGGCGAGGGCGTGAACTTCGTGCTGTTCTCCGAGCACGCCCAGGAAGTACACCTGGCGATCTTCGACCCCAGCGGGCGGCGCGAGCGCCAGCGCATCCGGCTCAAGGAGCGCACCGACGACCTCTGGCACTGCTACCTGCCCGAGGCCCGCCCCGGGCTGGCCTACGGCTACTACGTGCGCGGGCCCTACAAGCCCGAGGAAGGGCACCGCTTCAACCACCACAAGCTGCTGCTCGACCCCTACGCCAAGGACTTCATCGGCCGCCTGCGCTGGAACGACTCGCTCTGGGGCTACACCCTGGGCCACCGCAAGGAGGATCTCTCCTTCGACCGCCGCGACAGCGCCAGCTTCATGCCCAAGTGCCGCGTGCTGGAGCCCGCCTTCACCTGGGGCGACGACAAGCGCCCCGACATTCCCTGGACCGACATGGTGGTCTACGAGATGCACGTGCGCGGCTTCACCATGCGCCACCCCGAGGTGCCCGACGCGCTGCGCGGCACCTACGCCGCGCTCGCCACCGCGCCCGCCATCCTCTACCTCAAGCGGCTGGGCATCACCACGCTGGAACTGCTGCCCGTGCACGCCAACCTCAACGACCACTACCTGGCACGGAAGGGGCTGCAGAACTACTGGGGCTACAACACCCTGGGCTTCTTCGCGCCGGAGATGCGCTACAGCGCCTCGGAAAAGGTCAAGGAGTTCAAGACCATGGTGCGCACGCTGCACGCGGCGGGCATCGAGGTGATCCTGGACGTGGTCTACAACCACAGCTGCGAGGGCAACCAGATGGGACCCACGCTGTCCATGCGCGGCCTCGACAACGCCGCCTACTACATGCTCGGCCACGAGCGGCGCTACTACGCCGACTACACCGGCTGCGGCAACACCCTCAACCTCGAACACCCGCGCGTGCTGCAGATGGTCATGGACTCGCTGCGCTACTGGGTCGAGGAAATGCATGTCGATGGCTTCCGCTTCGACCTGGCCTCCGCCCTGGCGCGCGAGGGCGGCGTCGTGCAGCACCTGGGCGGCTTCTTCGACGTCATCCGCCAGGACCCGGTGCTCAACCGCGTGAAGCTCATCGCCGAGCCCTGGGACCTGGGCGCCGGCGGCTACCAGGTGGGCAACTTCCCGCCTGGCTGGGCCGAGTGGAACGACCGCTACCGCGACGGCATGCGCGCGTACTGGAAGGGCGACGGCGGGCTCATCGGCGAGTTCGCGCGCCGCCTCACCGGCTCCTCCGACCTCTATGGCCGCTCGGGCAAGAAGCCGCACGCCAGCATCAACTTCATCACCGCCCACGACGGTTTCACGCTGCACGACCTCGTGGCCTACAACGCCAAGCACAACGAGGCCAACGGCGAGGACAACCGCGATGGCAGCGACAACAACCGCTCCTGGAACTGCGGCGCCGAGGGGCCCACGGAAGACTTGGACATCCTGGCGCTGCGCGAGCGCCAGCAGCGCAACTTCCTGGCCACGCTGTTCCTGTCGCAGGGCGTGCCCATGCTGCTGGCCGGCGACGAGGTCGGCCGCACCCAGGGCGGCAACAACAACGCCTATTGCCAGGACAACGAAACGAGCTGGCTGCACTGGGACCTCACGCCCGCGCAGGAGGCGCAGCTGCGCTTCACGCAGATGCTCATCAACCTGCGCCGCGGCCACCCCACCTTCCGCCGGCGCGACTTCTTCGACGGGCGCCCGCTGTTCGGCAGCCAGCTCAAGGACGTGCTCTGGCTCAAGCCCGACGGCCGCGAGATGACGCCCCAGGAGTGGGAGCACGAACATGCGCGCTGCCTGGGCATGTACCTCGCCGGCGCGGCCATCGACGACGTGGGCCGGCGCGGGCGGCCGATCTACGACGACGACTTCCTCATCGCCTTCAACGCCGATGCCGAGGAAGTGCCCTTCACCATCCCCGACATCCCCGGGGAAGCCTGGCGCGCGCTCATCGACACCTTCGAGGCCGAGGGCCTGGGCGACGGCCTGCTGCATGCCGGCCAGCGCTACGGGCTGCGGGGCCGCTCGCTGGTGGTGCTCACGCGGCCGATGGTGACGGTGTGATTTGTATTTTTCGGTCCGTCAGGACGAACGGAGTCTGAGGTTCAGGGACTTTGTGGAATCCATATCAGCCAGCGGCCTCGCACTGCCCTCTCATCAACTCTTTCCCCCTGAGAGCTTCTATGCACACCATGCCTTTCGGCGCCACGCTGCTGGATGACGGCGGCGGCGTGCGCTTTCGCCTGTGGGCGCCCGATGCGCCGGCGCTGCGGCTGCGCCTCGAACAAGCCGGCGTGCAGCGCGTGCTGCCCATGAACGCGCTGGCCGAGGGCTGGCACGAACTCATCGTGGCCGAGGCCCGCGCCGGCACGCGCTACAGCTTCGTGCTGCCCGATGGCCTGGCCGTGCCCGACCCGGCCTCGCGCTTCAACCCCGACGACGTGCACGGCGCCAGCGAGGTCATCGACCCCGACGGCTACCGCTGGAACGACAGCGGCTGGCGCGGCCGGCCTTGGCACGAGGCGGTGGTCTATGAGCTGCACGTGGGCACCTTCACGCCCGAAGGCACCTACGCCGCGGCCCAGCAGCGCCTGGCCGAGCTGGCGGAGCTGGGCATCACGGCCGTGGAGCTGATGCCGCTGGCGGACTTCCCCGGCCGGCGCGGCTGGGGCTACGACGGCGTGCTGCACTTCGCGCCCGACGCGGGCTACGGCCGGCCCGAGGACCTCAAACGCTTCGTGGACGAGGCGCACCGGCTGGGGCTGATGGTGCTGATCGATGTGGTCTACAACCACTTCGGCCCCGAAGGGAATTACCTGCACGCCTACTGCAAGGCCTTCTTCAACCCGGCGCACCAGACGCCCTGGGGCGCGGCCATCAACTTCGACGGCGAGCACAGCCAGCGCGTGCGCCAGTTCTTCGTCGCCAACGCGCTGTACTGGGTCGATGAATACCACTTCGACGGGCTGCGCATGGACGCGGTGCACGCCATCGCCGACGACTCGCCCACGCACATCGCGGTGGAGGTCGCCCGCACGCTGCGCGCCGGCCCGGGGCGATTCCGCCACGTGCACGTGGTGCTGGAGAACGACGACAACGCCGCGCGGCTGCTGGCGCGCGACGACCAGAACCTGCCCACCGGCGCCGACGCGCAGTGGAACGACGACCTGCACCACGCCGCCCACGTGCTGGCCACCGGCCAACGCGACGGCTACTACGCCGATTACGCCGACGACCCCGTGGCGCGGCTGGGCCGCTGCCTGGCGGAGGGCTTCGCCTACCAGGGCGACCCGTCCGCCTTCCGCGAAGGCAAGGCGCGCGGCGAGCCCAGCGCGGAGCTGCCCTCCACGGCCTTCGTCTCCTTCCTGCAGAACCACGACCAGATCGGCAACCGCGCCTTCGGCGAGCGCATCAGCGACCTCGCGCCGGTGGCACGGCTGGACGCGCTCTACGCCTGCCTGCTGCTGTCGCCGCACGTGCCCATGCTGTTCATGGGCGAGGAGTTCGCCGCCTCGGCGCCCTTCCTCTACTTCTGCGACTTCGGCCCCGAACTGGCCGCGGCGGTGTCCAAGGGCCGGCGCGAGGAGTTCGGCCGCTTCGAGGCGTTCAACAGCGAGGAGGCGCGCGCCGCGATTCCGGACCCCAACGCCGAGGCCAGCTTCACCGTCAGCCGACCGGACTGGCGCCAGCGCGAGCTGGAGCCGCACGCGCGGCGCCTGGCGCTGGTGCGGCAGCTGCTGGCGCTGCGCCGGCAGTGGCTGACGCCGCGCCTGGCGGGCCTGTCCGGCGGCGGCAAGTACCGCGTGGAGGACGGGCTGCTGCAGGTGGTGTGGCACCTGGGCGAGGGCGCCACGCTGCGGCTGGCGGCGAATTTCGGCGCGGCGCCGCAGCCGCGCCCGCCGCTGGCGGGCCAGGTGGTGTTCGAGCTGCGGGCCGACGGCTCGGGGCAACTGCAACCGGATGGCGTGATCGTCACGGTGGAGAACGTGGATGGCTGACGACTTGCTGCGCCGCTGGTGCGAGCGCTTGAAGGTGGGCACCGAGTGGCACGACGTCTGGGGCCAGCGCCACGAGGTGCCGGACGTGGGCCTGAAGGCGATCCTGGCCGAGCTGGGCGTGAAGTCCCTGGACGCGGAGGCGCTGGACGCCGCCGAGGCCGCCGACTGGCACCAGCCGCTGCCGCCGGTGCTGGCCGTCAAGGCCGAGGAGGAGCGCTTCGAGCTGCCGATGAAGCTGCCGCGCGAGGTGCGGCTGCTGCGCTGGACCATCCACGAGGAGGAAGGCGCCATCCACAGCTGGGAGGCCGACGCCGATGCCCTGGCCGAGCAGGCGCAGGCCGTGGTGCACGGCCGCGCCATGCGCGCGCTGCGGCTGTCCATCGCCACCCGGCTGCCCTCGGGCTACCACCGGCTGGTGCTGGAGACCGAGGGCATCGCGCTGGGCGAATGCCTGCTCATCGCCGCGCCGGCACGCTGCTGGCGCCCGGCGGCGCTGCAGGAGGACGCCCGCGTCTGGGGGCCGGCGCTGCAGCTCTACGCGCTGCGCTCGCAGCGCAACTGGGGCATCGGCGACTTCACGGACCTGGCCGAGCTGGTGGCCGAGTTCGGCGAGCGCGGCGCGGGCATCGTGGGCCTGAACCCGCTGCACGCGCTGTTCAGCCACAACCCGTACCACATCAGCCCCTACAGCCCCTCCTCGCGCTCCCAGCTCAACACCATCTACCTGGACGTGGAGGCGGTGGAGGACTTCCGCGAGTGCGACAGCGCCCAGGCGCTGGTGCGCTCCGCGGGCTTCCAGAACCGGCTGCAGCAGCTGCGCGACGCGCGGCAGGTGGACTACCCCGGCGTGGCCGCCGCCAAGACCGAGGTGCTGCGCCGCCTGTACGCCCACTTCCGCGAGCGGCACCTGGACACGGCCAGCGCGCGCGGGCGGGCCTTCCGCGCCTTCCAGGCCGACCGCGGCGAGCCGCTGCGGCTGTTCGCCACCTTCGAGGCGCTGCAGGCGCGCTTCCATGCGCAGGACGGCAACGTGTGGGGTTGGCCGGTGTGGCCGGAAGCCTTCCGCGACCCGCGCGGCGAGGCGGTGCGCCGCTTCCAGCGCGAGCAGCGCGAGGCGGTCGAGTTCCACGAGTACCTGCAGTGGCAGGCGGACCTGCAGCTCGCGCGCGTGTCGCACCGCTGCCGCTCGCGCGGGCTGGCGGTGGGGCTGTACCTGGACCTGGCCGTCTCGGTGGACCGCGCCGGCGCCGACACCTGGGGCCACGCCGCGCTCTACGCGTCCGGCGCCACGGTGGGCGCGCCGCCGGACGAGATCAACGTCCAGGGCCAGGACTGGGGCCTGCCGCCGCTGCACCCGCAGCGGCTGCTGAGCAGCAAGCTGCGCTTCTTCATCGAGACGCTGCGCGCCAACATGCGCCACGCCGGCGCGCTGCGCATCGACCACGTGATGGGGCTGATGCGGCTGTACTGGATCCCGCCCGAAGGCGGCGCGACCCGCGGCGCCTACGTGCACTACCCGCTCCAGGAGCTGATGGCGGTGGTGGCGGTGGAGAGCCAGCGCAACCGGTGCATGGTCATCGGCGAGGACCTGGGCACCGTGGCCGACGAGGTGCGCGCGGCGCTGGCCGAGGCCGAGGTGCTGTCGTACCGGCTGCTGTACTTCGAGCGCGGCGAGGGCGGCACCTTCAAGGCCCCCGACGAATACCCGCGCGCGGCGCTGGTGGCCGTCAGCACGCACGACCTGCCCACGCTGGCGGGCTGGTGGAACGGGCACGACCTGCAGGTGCGCAAGGGACTCGGCCTGTACCCGGAGGACGCGGTGTACGAGGAGCAGCTCGTGGCCCGCGCGCAGGAGAAATACCGGCTGCTGCTGGCGCTGCGGCACGCGGAGCTGCTGCCGCCGGACGTGAGCATCGACCTGGCGCACCCGCCACCGCTGACGCAGCCGCTGGTGGAGGCAGTGCATGCCTACATGGCGCGCACGCCCTCGTGGGTGCTGATGGTGCAGCTGGAGGACGCGCTGGGCGTGCTGGACCAGCCCAACCTGCCCGGCACCGTCAACGAGCACCCCAACTGGCGCCAGAAGCTGCCGCTGCCGCTGGACGCGCTGGTGGCGGACGAGCGCGTGCTGTCGCTGTCGGGCGTGCTGGCGCGCTTGCGTCCGCACGCGCCGCTGCAGGCGCTGCAGCGCCCGCGCGCGCAGGCGGTGGTGCCGCGCGCCACCTACCGGCTGCAGTTCCACAAGGACTTCGACTTCGAGCACGCCACCGCCGTGCTGCCCTACCTGCAGCGGCTGGGCATCAGCCACGTGTACTGCTCGCCGCTGATGCGTGCCCGGCCCGGCAGCACGCACGGCTACGACGTGGTGGCGCACGACGAATTCAACCCGGAGCTGGGCGGGCGCGAGGGTTTCGAGCGCTTTGCCGCGGCGGCCAAGGAGCACGGACTGGGGATCATCCTGGACCTGGTGCCCAACCACATGGGCGTGCTGGGCGGGCACAACGCCTGGTGGTCCGACGTGCTGGAGCACGGCGAGGCCTCGGCCTACGCGCGCTACTTCGACATCGACTGGCAGCCGGTCGATCCGGCGCTGCAGGGCAAGGTGCTGCTGCCGGTGCTGGGCCAGCACTTCGGCCAGGTGCTGGAGGCGGGCGAGCTGAAGCTGGTGTTCGAGCCGGAGCGCGGCGCCTTCGCGCTGCAGTACTGGGAGCACCGCTTCCCGCTGGACCCGCGCACCGCCGCGCCGCTGCTGGAGCGCGCGGCCACGTTCCTGGAGGGCGCCTCCTCGCTGGCGCTGCAGAGCCTGGCCACCGCCTGCCGTCACCTGCCCGCGCGCGACGACGCGGCACCGCAGGCGCGCTTCGAGCGCCAGCGCGACCAGGCGCTGCTCAAGGAGCGGCTGATCGCGCTGCTGCACGAGGACGGCCGGGTGCAGGGCGCGATCGAGGCCGCGCTGGCCGACCAGCAGACGCCCGATGCCATCGACGCGCTGCACGCGGCGCAGGCCTGGCGGCTGGCCTTCTGGCGCGTGGCCTCGGACGAGATCAACTACCGGCGCTTCTTCGACGTCAATGAGCTGGCCGCGCTGCGCATGGAGGAACCGGCGGTGTTCGAAGCCACGCACGCCCTGGCGCTGGAGCTGTGCGCCGCGGGCGTGGTGGACGGGCTGCGCATCGACCACCCCGACGGGCTGCACGACCCGGCGCAGTACTTCAACTGGCTGCAGCAGGGCTACGCGCGCCGGGTGGGACTGCTGCTGCCACAGAAGGAGGACAGCGGCCGGCCCTCGCGCCCGCTGTACGTGGTGGCCGAGAAGATCACGGCCGGGCACGAGGACGTGCCGGAGCACTGGGCGCTGCACGGCACCACCGGCTACCGCGCGATGAACGTGCTCAACGGCGTGCTCATCGACTGCAGCGCGCGCGAGCGCTTCGACCGCATCTGGCAGGCCGTCAGCGGCGAGGACGAACCCTTCGAGGAGGTGGGCTACCAGGGCAAGCAGCTGATCATGCGGGTGTCGCTGAGCTCGGAGCTGACGGTGCTGGCGACGGAGCTGCTGCGCATCGCGCGCGCGCACCGGCGCACGCGCGACCACGGCCTGAACAAGCTGCGCCGCGCGCTGGCCGAGGTGGCGGCGTGCATGCCGGTGTACCGGACCTACATCGTGGACAAGCCCTCGGCGCAGGACCGGCGCTTCATCGACTGGGCCGTGGCGCAGGCGCGCCGCCGCAGCCGCGCGGCCGACCCCACGGTGTTCGATTTCGTGCGTTGCACGCTGCTGGCGGAGGCGGTGGAAGGGGCGGACGAGGCCTTGCGCGAACGCGTGCGGCGCTTCGCGATGCGCTTCCAGCAGTTCACGGCGCCCGTGACGGCCAAGGGCGTGGAGGACACGGCCTTCTACCGCTTCAACCGCTTCCTGCCGCTGAACGAGGTGGGCGGCGAGCCGGGCACTTTCGGCATGACGCTGCGGGCCTTCCACGGCGCCAACGCCGACCGCGCCGCGCGCTGGCCGCACACGATGCTGGCGACCTCCACGCACGACAACAAGCGCAGCGAGGACGTGCGCTGCCGGCTGGACGTGCTGAGCGAATTCCCGGCCGCGTGGCGGCTGTCGCTGCGCCGCTTCTACAAGGCGCCGCAGCTGCAGCGCGCGCGGGTGTCGGCACCGGAAGGCCACCAGATGCCCTCGCGCGCGGACGAGTACCTGCTGCTGCAGACGCTGCTGGGCACGCTGCCCGCGCAGGGGCTGACGGAGGAGGCGCTGCCGGCGTACCGCGAGCGCATCGAGCGCTACGCGCTCAAGGCGGTGCGCGAGGCCAAGCGCAACAGCAGCTGGGTGAACCCGGACGCGGAGTACGAGGAGGCGCTGCTGACCTTCATCCGCAGCGCGCTGCCGCGGGTCAAGCCGAACCCGCTGCTGACCGAGATCCAGGCGCAGGCGGAGATGCTGGCGTGGTTCGGCGCGCTGAACTCGCTGACGCTGGTGCTCTTGAAATACACGCTGCCCGGCGTGCCGGACCTGTACCAGGGCAACGAGCTGCCGGACTTCAGCCTGGTGGACCCGGACAACCGCCGGCCGGTGGACTACGACCAGCGCAGCCGGCTGCTGGAGCAGTTCGAGACGCTGTCGGCTTCTCCCGACGGCTTGGTGAACGTACAGGAGCTGACACCCTTGCTGCACGACGGCCGCTTGAAGTTGTGGCTGACGTGGCGGCTGCTGCAGTGGCGCGCGCAAAGCCCCGAGTTGTTCCGCGACGGCAATTACCAGGCGCTGAGCGCCACCGGCCCGCGCGCGGACCACGTGATCGCCTTCGCGCGCGAGACGGCGGAGGGGCAGCGGCTGATCACGGTGGGCGGGCGCTTCTTCGCGCGGCTGCTGGGCTTGCAGATGGGCTGGCCGCTGGGCGAGGAGGCCTGGGGCGATACCGCGGTCGACCTGCCGTCCTGGGCGGAAGGGCTCACGCTGCGCAACGTGCTGACGGGGGAAAAGCACGCGGTGCGGGAGGGCAAATTGCGGGTGGCGGAGGTGTTCTCGACGCTGCCGGCGGGCGCGCTGGTGGCGGAGGAGTGAGCGCCGAGCGAATGCGCGGCCTCATCGGGAAGGGACGTGGCGGGCAATGACCCGGCGTGCCGCTAGGCGGGAGCAGGAAAGCGCTTGTAACCCCTGGTAGCCTGCGCGTTACACCCAGGGACCTGCTGCTTCACCGTGCCCGACAGCCCACCCACCGAACTGCCGCGCCCGCACTGGCGCAGGCGCCTGCTGCTGCCGCTGCTGGGCGTGCTGTTGCTGACGCTGGCAGGCGTGGCCATGGTGCTGCGCGAGGAGCGCCGGACCGAGGCGGTGCGGCTGCAGGCACTGGCCGACGCCAAGGCGCAGCAGGTGGCGGACTGGGTGCGCGAACGCCACGGCAACCTGCGCCTGCTCGGCAGCAGCGGTTTCCTGGGTGATCTCTATCGGCACTGGCGCGAAGGCGGTGACGCCCAGGCCGGCAGGCTGCTGGCCGCGCGGCTGGCCGAGTGGCGCCGCGCCACCGCGGTGGACGCGCTGTTCCTGCTCGATGGGCAAGGCGGCGTGGCCTGGAGCTCGCAGCCGGGGCCGGCCACCGATCCGGAGGCCGGGCCGATGCACGCCCTGCCGCCCGTTGGCGAGATGCGCGGCCCCCACAGCGTGGACGGCTCGGTGGTGGTGGATTTCCTGGTGCCGCTGTCGGACCTGCAGGGGCGGCCGGGGCCGGTGGTCCTGATGCGGGTGCACGCCGACAGCTACCTGGTGCGCGTGCTGGCGAGCTGGCCCTCGGCCTCCGCCACCGGAGAGGCACGCATCGCCTGGCGCGAGCGCGATGGCGCCGTGACCGTGCTGCGCGCCGTGCGCGAGGGCAGCCAGACGAAGGCCGAGTTGCGGGCGGCCACGCCGTACTCGGCGGCCATGCGCGCGATCAATGGCGAGGTGGTCCAGGGCCGGCCTTTCGACGGCGTCGATCTGCTGGGCAGCAGCTACCTGCTGGTCAGCCGCCCGGTGGCGGGCACACCGTGGCTGCTGCTCACCGGCGTGTCCCAGGGCGAGATCGTGCGCGACGCCATCCTGCCGGCCGCGCTGGTGTCGCTGGCCGGCGTGTTGGCGCTGCTGACCGTGGCCAGCGTGACGCGGCTGGGCTTCAAGCAGCGCGAGCTCATGGCGCTGGAGCGCATGCACCGCTCCGAGGCGGCGCAGCGCCTGAGCGAGCAGCGCCTGGCGCTGGCCGTCGAGGGCGCCGGGCTGGGCCTGTGGGACTGGGACCTGCGCGAGGGCTCGCTGCAGTTCAACGAGCGCTGGCCGCGCATGCTCGGCTTCCAGGCCTGGGAGCTGGAGCCGCGCTACGACACCTGGGAACGCCTGGTGCATCCCGAGGACCTGCCCCGGGCGAGCGAGGCGCTGCGCCGCCACCTGCGCGGGCAGGCACCCGTCTTCTCCGTGGAGTACCGCCAGCGCCACCGCGACGGACACTGGGTGTGGCTGATGACGATGGGCCGTGTGGTCGAGCGCCTGGGCGACGGCCGCGCGCGGCGCGCGGTGGGCGTGTTCCTGGACATCGACGAGCGCCGCCGCAACGAGGAGGAGCTGGCGCAGTACCGCCAGCACCTGGAGACGATGGTGGAGCAGCGCACCGCGCAGCTGGCCGAGGCGCGCGAGCGCGCCGAGGCCGCCAACCAGGCCAAGAGCCGCTTCCTGGCCAACATGAGCCACGAGATCCGCACCCCGCTCAACGCCGTCATCGGGCTGAGCCAGCTGCTGGCGCAGATGAGCCTGCCCGAGAAGGCGCGCGGCTTCGTCAGCCACATCGGCCTGGCCGGCGAGCAGCTGCTGGCGCTGACCAACGACGTGCTGGACCTCTCGCGCATCGAGGCCGGCGAGCTGCACCTGGAGCGCGTGCCTTTCAGGCTGAGCACGCTGCTGGAGACGGTGCGCGCGATCGTCCAGGCCCAGGCCACCGCCAAGGGGCTGGCGCTGTGCTTCGAGCCCGCGCCGGGGCTGCCCGAGGAACTGCTGGGCGACCCGCTGCGCATCCGGCAGGTGCTGATCAACCTGCTGGGCAATGCCGTGAAGTTCACGGCCCGCGGCAGCGTGACGCTGCGCGTGGCGGCGCAGCACCCGCAGGCCGGCCGCTGCCTGCTGCGCTTCGAGGTCATCGACACCGGCATCGGCATCGAAGCGGCGATGCACTCGCGCATCTTCGAAGCCTTCACGCAGGGCGACGGCTCCATCACGCGGCGCTACGGCGGCACGGGCCTGGGCCTGTCCATCGTGCGCCGGCTCGTGACGCTGATGGACGGGGAGCTGACGCTGCAAAGCGCGCCGGGCCAGGGCAGCACCTTCTGCGTGAGCCTGAGCCTGCACATGCCCGCGACACCGGCCGCGGCACCAGGGTCGGCGTGCTCGTAGCGCGCCGCTTCCACCTCAACGCACCGGCAGGCACACCCGCACCAGCAGCCCGCCCAGTTCCGAGCCCTCCAGCGCCAGCGTGCCGCCATGCAAGCGGACCAGCTCGTCGGCGATGGCCAGGCCCAGGCCGCTGCCGGGCTGGCGCTCGTCCAGGCGCTGCCCACGCTGCAGCGCCGCCTCGCGCTGTTCGGGCGCGATGCCCGGCCCGTCGTCGTGGATCTCGATGGCCGCCAGCGCCGCCGCGCCGGGCTCGCCCTCCACCCGCGCGCACACCCGCACGCGGCCGCGCGCCCACTTGCAGGCGTTGTCCAGCAGGTTGCCCAGCAGGTCGTGCAGCGTGTCCGAAGCCATCGCCACCCGGAGCGCTTGCGGCGGCAGCTGCCGCTCGAAGCGCAGCTGCCGCGCCGCGTACAGCCGCTCCAGGACGCGCAGCAGGTCCTCCAGCACCGGCGACACGGGCGTGCCGGCTGCCGCGCCGGGCGTGCTGTCCAGCGCCCGCGCCGCGGCCCGCGCGCGCACCAGGTGCAGTTCCACCTGCCGCTGCAGCAGCGCCAGCTGGGCGCGCACCAGCGCGCCGTCCTCGCCCGGCCAGTGCGTGACGGCGTTGCCGATGACGGCCAGCGGCGTCTTCAGGGCGTGCGCCAGGTTGCCGGACTGCTCGCGCGCCTGCCGCACCAGCCGCTCGTTGTCGTCCAGCACGGCGTTGAGGTCGGCCACCAGCGGCTGCACCTCGGCCGGGTAGCGGCCCTCGATGCGCTGCGCCTGGCCGCCGCGCAGGCGCTGCAGCGCCAACTGCAAGCGCCCCAGCGGCGCCAGCCCGGAGCGCACCTGCAGCCACGACGCGCCCCACAGCACCAGCGCCAGCACGCCCAGCGCGCTGCCCACCGTCAGCGCGTAGCTGCGCGTCAGGCTCCGCAACCGCGTGACGTCGGACCCCACGGCCACCACCACCGGCGCGTCCAGGCCGGCCAGCTCCACGCGCCGCGCCCACAGCAGCAGCGGCTGATCACCCGGGCCGGTGGCGCCGAAGCGCCCGGTGGCGCCCGCGTCCAGCGTGGACCAGCGCGCCGCCAGCGCGGGTTCGGGCAGCGTGTCCCACCATGAGCGCGAGCGCAGCAGCGCGCCATCGCCCTGCACCAGCCAGTACAGCCCGCCCAGCGGCTGGCGGAAGGCGGGATCGGGCGGCTCGCGCTGCAGGCGCAGGTGCGGGGGCGCGGCGGCGTCCGCGCTGGGAGGCTCCACCGCCAACCCGGCGATCAGCGCGTCGAGCTGGACCCGCGCGCGCTCGGCCAGCTCCTGCTCCACGTGCTGCCTGAACAGCAGCACCAGCAGCACGCCCACCGCGGCCAGGCCCAGCGCGATCCACAGCGCCGCCGCCAGCAGCAGGCGCCGGCGCAGCGAATCCGCGCGGATCACGCCGCGGCCTCGTCGATGCGCCAGCCCAGGCCGCGCACGGTGGCGATGAAGCCCGGGGGCAGCTTGCGGCGCAGCCGCGCGATGAACACGTCCAGCGTGTTGCTGTCGCGGTCGGCGTCCTGCGCGTACAGGTGCTCGGACAGCTCGGCGCGCGCCACCACGCGCCCGCGCTGGTGCATCAGGTACGCCAGCACGCGGTACTCGTGCGCGGTCAGCGCCACGGGGCGGCCCTCGACCTCGAGCGTGCAGCTGCGCGTGTCCAGCCGCACGGCGCCCAGCGTGAGCACCGGACTGGCCAGGCCGCTGCTGCGCCGGACCAGCGCCCGCAGCCGTGCCACGAGCTCTTCCATCTGGAAGGGTTTCCCGAGGTAGTCGTCGGCGCCGGCGTCGATGCCCAGCACCTTCTCCTGCCAGCTGCCGCGCGCGGTGAGCACCAGCACCGGCACGGCCGAGCCGGCGGCGCGCCAGGCGCGCAGCACGGACAGGCCGTCCTTGCCCGGCAGGCCCAGGTCCAGCACCACGGCGTCGAAGGGCAGCTCGCGGCCCAGGTACTCGGCATCGATGCCGTCGCCCGCCACGTCCACCGCGAAGCCGGCCGCTTGCAGCGCCTGCTGCAACTGCCGCGCCAGCGCCGGCTCGTCTTCCGCCACCAGCACCCTCATCGCTTCTCTCCCGGTTGGGCGGCGACCGGTGCCGGTGGGCGATGGAACGCGCTCTCCAGCCGCGGCCCCTGCAGCGACAGCCAGGTGCCGTCGCGGGCATCGAGCTCGATCTCCAGGCGCCGGCCGTCGGGCAGCAGCCACTTGATCTCGTAGACCAGGCGGCCGTCGTCATCGTCCAGCTCGGCCTCCAGCAGCCGTCCGGGCAGCAGTGCCGAGACCTGCCGCACCAACTGCTCCAACGCCAGGATGCGCCCGCGGCCCCGCTCGATGGCGGCGCGGTCCTGGCTGTCGCCCCAGGCCGGCGCCCCGCCGAAGCCCAGCGCCAGCGCTGCCGCCAGCGCCAGGCCGGGCAGCGCGAGCAGGCGCCGGCGCGCACGGTCGGGCGTTTGGGCTTGGAGTCGGGGGAACGGTGGCACGGGTACGGGTGGGCGGCGGGAGCGTGGAGCTTTGACGGGCAAGCGTAGCGCCGGCGACATGAACGCCTGGTGAATGGCCGGTTCATGGGCCGTTCATGCGGCGGGGCGCAGCATCCGGGCCCTGTTCAACCGAAACCCCACCGGGGAGCAAGACCATGACGACCTTGACCAAGCACCGTCTCCTGGGCGCCACCCTCCTCGCCGCCGCGATCGGCGTCCAGGCCCAGACCGTGACCCCCGCGCCGGCGCCCGCCCCGGCGCCCGCCCCGGCCACCGCCCCGGCCACCGCCCCGGCGCCCACCTTGACCATGCCGCAGATCATCGAGCGCGTGACCGCGCGCGGCTATCGCGACATCAGCGAGATCGAGCTGGAGCGCGACGGCAGCTACGAGGTCGAGGCCCGCGACGACCAGGGGCGCAAGGTCGAGTTGAAGCTGGACGGCCGCACCGGCGAGCTGCTGGCGCAGGAAATCAAGTTCAGGCGCTGAGGGGGGCCACGACATGAAACCCATCCTCTGGCTGACAAGCCTGGTGCTGGCACTGGCCTGGACCGCGGGCGCCTGGGGCCTGAGCGAGGCGGTGCAATGGGCCGTGTCGCTGCCGGCCTCGGGCGCGGCCCCGGCGCTGGCGCAGTCGGTGGCGACCTGGACGGCGCCCGCCTGGCTGGAGCTGTGGCTGGAGCTGGACCCCCAGGAGCTGCAGGCGCTGCGGGACTTCGCGCTGTGGGCCATCGAGCAGCTGCAGCACCCGGCTGCGGCGGTGCAGGCCGTGCTGCCCTACCTGGTGCCGCTGGTGTGGCTCAGCTGGGCGCTGGGCCTGGCGTTGCTGGTGGCGCTGACCCTGGGCGCGCAATGGGCGCTGGGCCGCCTCGTGCGGCTGGCGGCCTCCGCGCGGCCGCTGTGGCCGCGCCTGCGGCCGCGGCATCGCCCCCCTGAAGAGGGAAGCGTGCAGAGCTCCTGAACCCGGCCCTCGTGCCGGGCAACGGAAAGGCGTCCGGGGCCCGCGGGCCGCAGCGTGCAGATGTCACGGCGGCGGGCGGGCCGGTGCGAACTGGCGGGTGATCGTCGGTCAATTGCACCCTTGGTGCCGCGCACGCCGCGCCACCATGCCGCTTGAACCATGTCAAGCGCAGGAAGACGACCCATGCTGACCCTCAAAGACGCCGCCCATCCTCAGCCGCCGCTGGCCAGCGCCGCGGACGAGGCCACGCTGCTGGAGCGCTGCCGGCAGGAATCGCTCCAGCTGCTCAAGCGCAACTGCACCGCCGGCGGCGTGCTGGCGGCCACGCCGGGGGCGATGGCCGAATCGCGCAGCTACACGCGGGTGTTCGGGCGCGACGCGGCCATCTGCGTGCTGGCCATGGCCGGCAGCGGCGACCCCGAACTGGAGGCCGGCGCCATCGCCAGCCTGGACGCCCTGGCGCGCGGCCAGGCCGGCAACGGGCAGATCCCCAAGTACGTCGATCCGGCCGGCACCGAGGCCGATTTCTGGTACCTGGGCTGCATCGACGCCACGCTGTGGTGGCTGATCGCGGTGGACCACGTGCGCCGCCACTCGGCCGACCCGGCGATGAAGACGCGCTGGCAGCCCGAGGTGGACAAGGCGATCCAGTGGCTGCAGGCGCAGGAGCACCAGCGCTTCTTCCTGCTGCAGCAGAACGAGGCCAGCGACTGGGCGGACATCATGCCCCGCTCGGGCTACGTGCTCTACACGAACGCGCTGTGGTTCCGCGTCAAGTCGCTGTACGAGCTGCCGCAGTGGGAGGAGACGCGCTACCACTTCAACCACCTGTTCCACCCCTTCCACCGCGATCTGCCGGAGTACCGGCGCAGCCGCCTGATGGGCCACTACGCGCGCCGGGGCAAGGCGAGCCCGGGGCTGTACCTGAGCTTCGTGAACCTGTCCTTCGCGGGCGACGAGGGGGACGTGTTCGGCAACGTGCTGTCGGTGCTGTATGGGCTGGCAGGCGACTCGATGGCGCAGCAGGTGCTCAAGACGCTGCAGGCCGGCGGCGCGGGCACGCCCTACCCCGGGCGCTCGGTGCTGCAGCCGATCCACGAGGAGCACGAGCTGTGGCGCCAGTACATGGCACGGCACCAGCAGAACCATCCGCACCAGTACCACAACGGCGGCATCTGGCCCTTCATCGGCGGCTTCTACGTGATGGCGCTGGCGCTGATGGGCCGGCGCGAGCTGGCGCGCACGGAGCTCATCAAGCTGGCCCAGGCCAACGCCGCGGCCGACTGGCGCTTCACGGAGTGGTTCCACGGCCGCACGCTGCAGCCCTGCGGCATGGCGGGACAGAGCTGGAACGCGGCGGCCTTTTTGACGGCGCTGCAGGCGGTGGAGAGCGGGCGCTTCTGCATGTGAGGCAAGCTGGCGCCGCGACGGCACAGGCGCCAGCCATGGACCGGGCCGCTGTTTTGGGCGGCTATCATCCTTGCTGTTCCTGAAAATCCCGTCGCGACAGGACCGGAAATCACCAGTCCTTCGGCAAACTTGGCACCTCATATGCCGCCAAACCGCCGTGACGCCATGGGCAAATGAAGCGCCAAGGGTGATGCCGTGCAAATCGAATCCATCGAGATCGAAAACTACCGCGTGTTCCGCCGCGCCAAGCTGGACAACCTGCCACGGTTGGTGACGCTGGTGGGGGCCAACGGCACCGGAAAATCCACGCTCTTCGACGTATTTTCCTTCCTGAAGGACTCACTGTCCCAAAACGTTGGACGAGCCGTGATGCGGCGTGGCGGCCTGAAGGAACTCATCAGCCGCGGCGCCAGCGGGCCTTTGCAGATCAGTCTGAAGTTCCGCGAGTCCGGCGGACGGCTGGCAACTTACGAGATTGCCGTCGGAGATCGAGACGGGCGCATCGTCGTGGAACGCGAGGTATTGAAATTCCGGCGCGGCCAGCGTGGCAAACCATGGCATTTCGTGGACTTTTCCTGTGGCAAGGGCACGGCGATCACCAACGAATCCGCTTACGGCGACCTGGGGGCCAGTGAAGAGCGAGCCGAATATGCGCTGGATGAGCCAGACATTCTAGCCATCAAGGGCCTGGGGCAGTTCAAGGAATTTCGGGTGGTCTCTGAGTTCCGATCCCTGATCGAAAGTTGGCAGATTTCAGATTTCCACATTGCCGAGGCACGTTCCAGCACGGAGGACGGTTTCGCCGAGCACCTTTCAACGCGCGGCGACAACGTGGCCCAGGTCGCGCAATATCTCTACACCTACCACCGCAAGAAGTTCGACCACATTCTTGAAGTGATGGCGCAACGGGTCCCGGGCGTGGAACGGGTGGAGGCCAAGCCCACTGAAGATGGCCGCCTGGTGCTGCGCTTCCAGGACGGCAGTTTCAAGGACCCCTTCATCGCCCGCTACGTGTCTGACGGCACGATCAAGATGTTCGCCTACCTCGTGTTGCTGCACGACCCCAAGCCGTTTCCACTGCTGGCCGTGAAAGAACCTGAAAACCAGCTCTACCCTGAATTGCTGCCCGAACTCGCAGAGGAATTCCGTGCCTACGCCCGCCGTGGCGGACAGGTCTTCATCTCCACCCACTCGCCTGATTTCCTGAACGCCCTCAGGCTGGAGGAGGTTTACTGCCTCAAGAAGGAAAAAGGATTCACCACCATCAGCCGGGCCAGCGACTCTGGGAATCTTCGTTCACTGTATGAAGCGGGCGACCTGCCTGGTTATCTGTGGAAGCAGGGCCTGTTCGAGGGCCTGAACCGGTGAGCGGGCGGATCATTTTCCTGGTGGAGGAGCCGTCCATGAAAGTACTGCTGGACGACCTGCTGCCTCGGCTGATTCCAGGCTGGGTCATGTACCAGCATTTCCAATGCATCCAGCACGAAGGCAAGAGCGACCTGGACAGGAGTATTCCGATCAAGCTCAAGGCATGGAAGGAACCGGGTGTCCGGTTCGTCATCGTGCGAGACAATGACAACCAGGATTGCAGCGCCCTGAAGAAGAGGCTGGTTGCGCTGTGCCAGGCTGCGGGGCGACCCGACACCATCGTCCGGCTGGTATGCCAGGAATTGGAAAGCTGGTATTTGGGCGACTTGCCCGCGCTGTCCAGGGCGTATGGCGGCGCCAAATGCAACACGCCTGCCTTGCGCAAGAAATATGTAGATCCGGACAGCTGGCAGAAACCTTCGATGCAGGTTGAGCAAATGATTCAGGAGTTCAGCAAGCGCAGTGGCGCCCGGCTCATGGCACAGCAGTTGTCCGGCGCGAACCAGTCAGCCAGCTACAGAACCTTCGTCAAGACGGTGCAGGACGTACGTATTCAGCCCACCCCTGGCGGTCAGGCCGACAGCGGCGGCCTAGCGTGTACACATCTTCACGCCATGTGCTGACGCTGCAGCGGCAACATTGCAGGCATGAGCGAGGCTGCCAACGCCCCCAAGG
>Ga0065721_10050560_pt1 | contig 19254 bp, 16 predicted proteins | sample Mesricmetagenome_FD_59108 | JGI IMG/M metagenome (GOLD analysis project Ga0065721, IMG submission 59108) | Mesophilic microbial community from rice straw/compost enrichment Sample: eDNA_1 v2 (version 2) | ecosystem: Engineered > Solid waste > Grass > Composting > Bioreactor | place: USA: Davis... | reverse complement strand
GGACAACCCATCTACGCGGAAATGCCCTGGCGCACCAATGCTTCGATTCCGCTCGGAAAATCCATCTGGATTTGCCCTTCAAATCCGCGCCGGAGCAATGGAGTGAACCTGTTTCATTATTGTCTGAACCGCCACGTAAACCTCACCGGCGCCGGCAATCAGGTGCGGTTATCAAAAATTCCGCAACCATCCGCTACCGTCTGGCTCTTTGACAATGGCGGCACAGCGCCCGTCGCTCAGCAGAACAACGTCCATTCCAACCTCCACTCCGCGGGCGCAAATTTTACGTTCCTGGATGGACACGCAGCGCGATTTAAGAACAAACATTACTGGGATTTTTCCAACAACACCGGCCGGACCAACAATCCCAACCTCATTTGGATTCCATGACGCGCCCGTCACTGCTATTAAGCAGGAACGCTAAAACACCATGAGTTTCTGCCGCGCTGTTTTTCTGGATCGCGATGGAGTCTTGATTGAAGACCGTGACTATCTCCATCGCGTTGCTGAAGTGAAGTTCATTCCCGGAGTCATGACGGCTCTGCAACGGCTCCAGGCGGCAGGGTTTCAGTTGTTCATTGTCACGAATCAATCCGGCGTCGGTCGCGGCTATTTCACCCGGCAGGATGTTGAGGAAGTGCATGCGCACCTCTGTCGCGAGTTCGCCAAGCAACAGATTTCGATTCGAAAAATCTACGTCGCGCCCGAAGCTCCCGACCAACCCAGCCGCGGCCGCAAGCCCTCGCCACAATTTCTTTTCGATGCCAGGGATGAATTCGGCGTGGACCTTGCTAAGTCGTTTATGGTCGGGGACAAATGGATTGACGTGCAATGCGGCTGGAATGCCGGTGTGCAAAAGAGCATTCTCGTGCGCACCGGTTACGGTCGCGCTATGGAGCAACAACACGCATCCGAGCTGGCCAACGCCGTGGTGGTGGATGATTTAGCGGCAGCCACTGACTGGATTTTGGAACACGATTGAACTCATTACATGTGCGGAATCATTGGTTACATCGGTAAAAAAGCAGCCTCGCCTATCGTGCTCGAGGGTCTCCGTCGATTGGAATATCGCGGTTACGATAGCGCCGGGCTTGCTGTGCTGCATCAAGCCAATCTCGAACTGCGCAAGAAGAAGGGCAAAATTGACGAAGGCCTCGCCCGCGAATTGAACCTCCGCCCCGCCAACGGCGACGTCGGTATTGGACACACCCGTTGGGCAACGCACGGACCGCCCTGCGACGAAAACTCGCATCCTCATCTCGATCAATCCGGCAAGATTGCCGTGGTCCACAACGGCGTGATTGAGAACTACGATCAACTTAAGCAACGCCTCACGAAAGCCGGACACACTTTTCAATCCAGCACCGATACCGAAGTGTTGGCGCATTTAATCGGTGAACATTACACCCGGCTCAGCAAGCAGAAATCCGAGTTGAATCCGCTCACCGAAGCCGTTCGCGCGGCGCTGCGTGAAGTCATCGGCACGTACGGCATCGCCGTCATCTGCACCGAGCAACCGGATGTCATGGTCGGCGCGCGACGCGGCTCACCGCTCATCATCGGCATCGGCTGTGGCGAACATTTTCTTACGAGCGACGCTAACGCTGTCGTGGCTCACACGCGTCAGGTGGTGTTTCTGAACGATTACGACATCGCAACCGTTTCCCGCGATCGCTTCGATGTCATCAATCTCGGAACGGATACTGCCAACGTTCAGATCAGCCAATTGGAGTTTCAGGCGGAAGATTCGCAACGCGGCGACTTCCCACACTTCATGCTCAAAGAAATTTTTGAGCAACCGCGCACGGTGAAAAACGCCTTACGCGGTCGGGTGGACTACGAAGGCGCTACGGCGCGCTTCGGTGGATTGAATCTCAGCCCGGCGGAATTACGCAGCATCGACCGCCTCGTCATCGCCGCAAGCGGCACAAGCTGGCATGCAGCGCTGATTGGCGAATATCTCATCGAAGAATTCGCGCACCTGCCGGTCGAAGTCGAATTCGCGCATGAATTCTGTTACCGCAATTGTCCGCTGGAAAAAAACACCGTGCTGTTGGTGATTTCGCAATCGGGCGAAACCGCGGATACGCTCATGGCGTTGCGCGAAGCCAAACGCCGCGGCCACAAAGCGCTCGCCATCGTCAATGTCGTCGGCAGCACCATCGCCCGTGAATCGGATGGCGGCATCTACATGCACGCCGGACCGGAAATCGGCGTCGCCTCGACCAAAGCGTTCATCTCCACACTTACGATTCTCTCGCTGCTCGGAGTTCACCTCGGCCGCATGCGCATGTTGTCGGCCGGACGCGCGACGGAAATCCTCCGCGCGCTCGAAGCTGCGCCGCAGCAGATTGACGCGCTGTTGCAGCAAAACGACGCCATCAAGAAACTCGCGTTGAAATATTCCAATGCGGAAGATTTCTTCTTCCTCGCCCGCGGTTACACGTTTCCCGCTGCGCTCGAAGGTGCATTGAAACTGAAGGAAATTTCCTACATCCACGCGGAAGGCTATTCCGCTGCGGAAATGAAGCATGGCCCTATCGCGCTCATTGATGAGAAAACGCCGACGGTTTTTCTCGTGCCGCAGGATTCCATGTACGAGAAGACGATGGCGAATCTCGCGATGATTCGCGCTCGAAAAGGACCGGTGATTGCCGTGGCAACAGAAGGCGACTCGGAAATCAGCAAGGTTGCGGACGATGTGATTTACGTGCCGAAAACCATTGAGCCGCTCAATCCGATTCTTACAAGCGTGCCACTGCAACTCTTCGCTTATCACATCGCCGTCGCACGCGGTTGCGATGTCGATAAACCGCGTAATCTCGCCAAGAGCGTGACAGTGCAATAACGGACGGATTACGTTCGATTCCATCCGAACTGACCTCGGTTGGGTTGAACGACGTGGACAATTTTTCTCCAGCGCCTATGCTGCCCGGCGCTATGGGCGAAGTAAAAATGATCACCACGCAAACGCCGCATGAACTCGGTTACTCGATGCCGGCAGAGTGGGAAAAACACGCTGCCACCTGGATCGGTTGGCCGCACAATGCCTCTGATTGGCCGGGAAAAATTGCGGTCATCCGCTGGGTTTACGGCGAGATGGTGCGCAAGATTTCGCAAGGCGAAGATGTGCGTATCATCGTTCGGCACAAAGCCGAAGCGCAGTTTGCCAGCGGCTTTTTGAAAAGCGCGCATTGCGATATGAAGCGCGTGCAATTTGTGGTGCATCCGACCAATCGCGGTTGGACGCGCGATAGTGGACCGATTCATGTGCGTCGCCGCAAAGGTGGGAAATTCGAGAAGGCTATCGTTCACTTTCACTTCAACGGTTGGGCCAAATACAACAATTGGAAAAAAGACACGCGCGTACCGCAAACCGCCGCGAAATTTCTCAAACGACCGTTGTTCGATGCGCGTTGGCAAGGTCGTCCGTTTGTGATGGAAGGCGGCGGGATGGAATTAAACGGTCGCGGCACTTTGATCACAACCGAAGAGTGTTATCAGCATCCGACGATTCAGATTCGCAATCCCGGCATGACCAAAGCCGACTATGCCGAAACGTTCAAAAAGTATCTCGGCGTGACGAATCTGCTGTGGTTGAGCCGCGGGCCGGTCGGAGACGATACGCATGGGCACATTGATGACATCTGCCGGTTTGTAAATCACAAGACACTCGTACTCATCAAGGAAACGAACAAACGCGACGTGAACTACAAGCCGCTCGCGGAGAACTGGGAGCGCGTGCCGGATTTGCGATTGGAAGACGGTTCGAAACCGGAAGTGGTCGCGCTGCCAATGCCTGCGCCGCTGATGTTCGAAGGAATTCGGCTGCCCGCGAGTTACGCGAATTTTTATATCTGCAATTCGTGCGTGATGGTTCCCACGTTCAACGATCCAAATGATCGGATTGCTCTTGGCATTTTAGGTGAGCTGTTCCGCGATCGGCCCGTGGTGGGAATTCATGCCGTGGACCTTGTGTGGGGATTTGGCTCGCTACATTGCCTGACGCAACAGGAGCCGGCGTAGCCCCAGGGAAACGCCGGTTGCGGCGCCGCCCGAAGGGTGACATTTTTCGGCAACGAAACCGGCTATGAGCGAGTTCAAATTTGCTTGTCCCGTCTGCGGTCAGCACATCACGTGCGACTCCGCCGCCAGCGGCACGCAAATGAATTGTCCCACCTGCTTTCGCAAACTCGTTGTTCCTCAAGCGCCAAAATCTGAACGGGGCGCTTTCGTTTTGCGCGCAACCGAAGCACAAAGCCGCACTGTGCCGTTGCCGGGACAAAGTCAAACGGTGACTCAACCGCGATCGCAGACCAAGTTATCTGTAATTGCAGGTATCGTAATTGCAGTGCTGGTGCTCGGATCTGTCGCATTCAACTTTCGAGATAAGTTGTTTTCCGCAGCAAAAGTTTCTGACTCGAAGAACAGCGCGACGAACAGCATCACAATCGCACAAACGGCTTCGACCAACTGGACGCTGAATTTGTCTCGCGCTGAAATTCCGAATGCCCCCGCGGAAGGGATGATTATGGGACGCCGGTTTTCATTGGAACGGGCGGTAATTCAAGGCGGACGACTCGACTTGCGACAAGGTCCGAAGTGGCCGCCGGACGTGGGATTATCCATTCATCTCTACGCGGATCGTTCTGAAGATCTCGCCGGAAAAACCGTAGTGCTTGAGGCCAGTCGCACCAATGCACCACGCGTGGTTCTGCGTTGGAAGGATGAACAATCGAATGCCGTGACAAAAGACTTTCGCAAGGGCTACGCTGCGCGAGTAGAATTTGGTTCAGTCACCAACAAGCGGCTCGCGGGAAAAATCTTTCTGGCTACTCCGGATGACGCGAAGAGTTATGTGGCGGGAACGTTCAGTGCTGAAATCCGAAAACCGAATCCGCCAAAGCCGTAGCGCCGAAAGCTGAGCCACCTTTATTCTTCAGTAGAGTAATTCCGAGCGTGGACTATTGCGTGAGACTGGCATAAGCTCGCGCGCAACGGTCGATCTCATGGCACTACTCGAAGTTCAAAACCTCAAGGTCCATTTCCCTGTAAAACGCGGTGCGCTACGGCGGGCGCGCGATTTTGTCAAAGCAGTGGACGACGTCAGTTTTTCCATCGCACCAGGCGAAACGCTTGGGCTTGTCGGTGAGAGCGGTTGCGGAAAAACCACATTGGGCCGCGCCATTGTGCGGTTGGTCGAGCCGACGGCCGGGAAAATTTTGTTCGAAGGACAGGACCTCGCACCGTTGAGCGGAGCGGCATTGCGCGCGCGGCGACGCCAATTGCAGATGATTTTTCAAGACCCTTACAGTTCGCTAAATCCGCGACTCACGGTGGAGGATATCATTGGTGAAGCCATCGACTTGCACGAAGGCAGCGAAGCCAAATCCGCGCGGTCAAAACGCATCGCGGAATTATTGCGTGCCGTAGGATTGGATGCTGCGTACGCACTACGTTATCCGCATGAGTTCAGCGGCGGACAGCGACAACGCATCGGAATTGCCAGAGCGTTGGCGGTGCAACCGAAGTTAATCGTCTGCGATGAACCGGTGAGTGCACTGGATGTTTCCGTACAGGCGCAGATCATTAATCTGCTTCAGGATTTGCAGCAACAGCATGGCATTGCCTACCTGTTTATCGCACATGACCTCGCCGTAGTGGAACACATCAGCAATCGCGTGCTGGTGATGTATCTCGGCAAAGTGGTGGAACTGGCTGAAGCAAAAGACGTCATTCGCGCGCCGAAACATCCCTATACTCAGGCGTTAATTTCGGCTGTGCCGGAAGTTGATCCCGATTCCAAGCGGCAACGAATTCTCTTACCGGGCGATGTGCCCTCCCCGATTCATCCGCCGTCCGGTTGTCACTTTCATCCCCGCTGCCCCGTCGCGGAAAAACCGCGGTGTGAAACCGTTGCTCCTGAATTTCGTCGCGTGACCGGCGATCATTGTGCCGCGTGTCATCTCGCGACATGAATGTGTGACTGTCAATTCACCGGGATGGTGAAATCGTGTTGTCCTTCGAGTTTTTTGTCGGTGACGACAAAAAGCCGATAGGTCACCCCGGGCACGAGCGGTTCTGGCTGGATTCCTTTCGCTTCGGGACGCATGCCGCGGATGGTGCTGCCGTAGTTGAACGTTGAAATCGGGACAGAATTGGAATCAGAAACGATTCGCCACACAGGTACCGCGAATTTGTTGGTTTCAAATTTGGCGAGTTCCACCACGCGGACGCTTTTGAGCTGGTAGTAGCCGTTCAACGTAAAGGTCACCGGAACGCTGGTGTTGTTTCGCGCGTTGGGTCGCTTGGATTGCATCCACGGGCTGAGTCGATGAGCAATTTGAATACTCTCGGAACGGAAATAGTCTCTGTTGAGGTAAAGGCTCAGCCCTGCGAGACCGAAGATAAAAATCGCCGTGAAAATGAATTTTGTTTTCGACATGTCCAGTGCGTTGACGCCTTAGAGAAATAATTATTCGGATTTCACCGTGGCGAACATTTTGGAATGAAATGAAAGATCAAAACCTGCATAAACATGTCGAGTCGGGCCAGCGACGCGCGGAAGATGCGTTTACATTAATTGAATTATTAGTGGTCATTGCAATCATTGCGATTCTCGCAAGCATGCTGTTACCAGCTTTGGGTAAAGCAAAGGGGGCTGCACACCGCATCCAATGCACGAATGGACTGAAACAGATTTCCCTGGCGACCGTCATCTACGGAACGGATAACAGTGGTTATCTGCCACCGCGCACCAACCAATATCGCTGGCCGCATCTATTGCAGGAAACGTATCAGAAAGTCGAGTTGTTGGTGTGTCCCAGTGATGCGAAACGCGGCACTCCCATGACCGATACCGCCGCAGTGACTTTGGCAGATCGCTCGCCGCGGAGCTATCTGATCAATGGCTGGAATGATCATTTCAAACGCACTCTTACCGACCCAGAGTTTCAGCAGTACATGGCGGGGACGTTACCTACCGGTTCGATGAAAGAGCAAAGCATCACCAAACCGTCGGAAACAGTGCTTTTCGGTGAAAAGAAAAATCTGCTCACTTCGGCCGGAGTGGCGATTGCCGCAGATTTTTACATGGATCTGATGGAAGGCTTGGGGAATGACGCGGACCGCGTGGAACGCGGTTGTCATTCAACCATCCGCTCTGGCACGACCACGAAATCAGGCGTTTCAGTCTATGCTTTCGCCGACGGCAGCGCCCGGACGCTCAAATTCGGGAAAGATGTCTGGCCGGAAAATATTTGGGCAATTCACGACGAAGATCGCAAAACGTTTGCCTTCCAACCGTGAAATTGCGGCCACTCAGTTGTTCGCGATAAGCAACGGCTCCGGCGGACCGGGAAACTTCGGTTGCCTATTCAGCACATAGAGATCAACCGCGCATAAGGTGCGGGCCAATGTCTCGCGAATCTTTACCCGCGCCGACCAACGGAAATTCAAGTCCGGCGCGGCGTAGGCAACAGCATCCAGATTGTGACGCTGCGCAATCCATAACGCGCGCGGACAATGGAACTCTTCTGTCACAATTGTGAATCGGTTTAATGCAAAGACCGAGTTCGCGCGAACAATGGAATCCAAAGTGCGGAAACCGGCGTAATCGCATGTAATAGCGTCCGACGGAACTCCAGCGGCAATCAGAGCGTCGCGCATATCCGTCGGCTCATCATAATGCGCCACTGAATTGTCCCCGCTGACAATCAGATGACGCACTTTGCCAGCGTGAAATAATTCTGCGGCAGCAGCAATGCGTTGCGTGAAGTGCAGATTCGTATTACCGCGCGACGTAAATTTTGAAGTACCAAGCACCATTGCGACGTCATTGACCGGAACCGTCTCAATTGAGCGGAATATTTTCCCTTTCGCCGCTCGGCGGCATAGTTGATCCGCACCGATCATCGCGAAAATTCCCGTCAGCGCAAAAATTACGAAGACGATTGCTAAACAACGAAGTTTTGGGCGGTGATTTTTCACAACGTTGATGTCAGTTAAACCGCTACCGGCGCTTTGATCGCCGGATGCGGGTCGTAACCGATCAGTTCAATGTCCTCAAATTTGAAGTCGTGAATGTTCTTCACCGCAGGGTTCAATTTGATTTGTGGCAACGGTCGCGGTTCGCGAGAAAGTTGCAGTTTCGCCTGTTCGACGTGGTTTGCGTAAAGATGCAGATCGCCGAACGTGTGGACGAAATCGCCCGGTTTCAGATCACAAACCCGCGCGACCATCAACGTCAGCAGCGCATAGCTGGCGATGTTGAACGGCACGCCGAGAAAGATATCCGCGCTGCGTTGATAGAGCTGACAACTGAGTTCGCCTTCGCTGACGTAAAACTGGAATAACGTGTGGCACGGCGGCAGCGCCATAGTGTGAATCTCGCCGGGATTCCATGCGCTGACGATGAGTCGGCGGCTGTCGGGATTTTTCTTAATCTGCGCAATAACGTCGTCAATCTGATTGATGCTGCGACCATCGGCGGTGCGCCAATCGCACCATTGCGCGCCATAAACACGACCGAGATTGCCGTTCTCATCGGCCCATTCATTCCAGATGCTCACGCCGTTTTCTTTGAGATACTTGATGTTCGTATCGCCTTTGAGAAACCAGAGCAGCTCGTGAATCACCGAACGGGTATGAACTTTCTTGGTGGTGACGAGCGGAAAACCGGCCGCAAGCGAATAACGCGTTTGCGCGCCGAACAGCGAATACGTGCCCGTGCCGGTGCGATCGGCCTTAAATTTGCCGTGTTGCAGCACGTGGCGGAGCAAATCGAGATACTGAATCATCGCGGTGGGGATTTAACCACGAAACCGTCGCATGTCACGCCGAAGCACTACAAAAATCTCTCCGCTACGATCCGAGATTTATTGCGTCGCCGGACGGTCTGGTTCTTTCGAATTTTCCGGCGTGGATGGCGGCAGCTCCACTCGAATTGGGGGAGCTTTGGGTTTGGCTGCTTCCAATGATTGAGGCTTTTCTGCTGGCGCAACCGGGACTTTGACGAGATTCAATTCCTTCGCCAGTTCGTCCAACAAAACAATGAGCAGGCTTTGTTGTTTGCGAATCTGGTGCGAGAGGAAATAAGCCGCCAGCGGCAACGTGACCGCCGCCGCAACCAGCAACCACATCCATCCGCCGAACATTCCCACCACGACCGCTTCGAGCGCGAGTAACAGCCAGAGAATAGCACGCGCCTGCATGGACCAACGCCCGCGCAATCGGCAGCGAATCAATTGTCGGCCACGCGCATGATCTTCAGCCGCGGTGATGAGTTGCACGTTGCTCCAGCGATTTGCGAAAACTTCCACATCGAATTCGCTCCAGCCGACGTCTGAGCGATTCGGCCAGCCGCGTCGGTCCAGTTCCCGCAACACGCGCGTCACAAAATCCACGCGCTCAATTCGTTTTTCCGCCCAGTAGCTGGTTTCGGTCAACGCTCCGCCCTGCTGCCGAAGCGCAACGGAATCCAGCGTTTCCTGCGTGGGTTCGATGCGCAATCGCAAGGCGAGCCGGTTTTGGTGGCGTTCCCAACCGCGAACGATCGGTTGCAGAAAGAACAGCAAAGCCACGAGCGGACGTGACCACCAACGACGTTTGTTGCGCGGAATTTTTGCCTGCGCGCCAGCGATGGCGCAAATCACCAGCGGAATGGCAAGACTCGTCAGCGCGAGCGGAAAGAGAATCGGCAGCACGACAGACAACACCCACAACGGCAGCGAAATCAGAATGTGATACTCCAGCGTCGTGAGCAGCATCAGCATCGTCGCCGGCTCGGATGCGTAAATCGTCTGAAACGGTGCGCTGCCAAAAACACCGCGGTAAATAATCGGTTGCTGCAATAAGAGCCCGAAGTTGGATGGACTGTAAATGCGACCGCGCCAGATGCTGTTGCCGAAGGCGTTGAAATATTCCGGATGTTTTTGCACCAGGAGCGCTTCGGCTTCGCCATAACCGGCTTGTTGTTTCAAATACGCGCGGATGGTTGAACGCCGATAGTGCCAGACGAATGCGGCCGGACTGAAACCGATTTTGCAGCCCGCTTGCTGCAAGCGCCAACAGATGTCCACATCATCACCGGCTTTGCGGAAAATCGGATCGAATCCGCCGATCGCCAGCAAAGCGCGTTTGAAGAACGCCATGTTGCAACCGGGAATGTGTTCCGCTTCGCGATCGGTCAACATCACGTGCGCCGGACCGCCAGGCGACACCATGACCGCCGCCGCAGTTGCACAATCTTCCGGCGGCAAAAGATTGTGTCCGCCGACACCGTCGAATTCACCGTTGATCAATTCCGCGACGAGGTAATACAACCAGTCTTCATCCGCGCGACAATCGGCATCCGTGAACGCAATAATTTCGCCTTCAGCCGCCGCGATGCCGGTATTGCGCGCGACCGAGAGCCCGAGATTGGTTTGATGGCGAAAATAGCGAACGTGAGGAAATTGTTGCGCGAGATGCGGCGTGCCGTCAGTCGAGCCGTCATCCACGAGAATCACTTCGTAATCCGAGTAGTTCTGATTACGCAACGATTCCAGACAGGCCTTGAGCGTGTGAGCGGCGTTGTAACTGGCAACGACGACGGAAACTTTCGGTTTGCGCCGCAGCGGAAATTTTGGCGCGATTCGAAACGCCTCGGCCACCGCCTCAAACGACGGCTTCTTTTCGCGCGTCGCCGTGGTCAAACCCATCTGCCAATCGGTCACCTGTTCGCCGCCGCGATGCCAATCGTCCGTGAAGCTGAAAACAATCGCACCCGCCAGCCCGCCGCGAAACGCGAGTTCAATCTGCCACGAGAGCATCGCGCATTTCGCGGCTTCGCCTTCGCGATAGGAATCGACGCCGAATTCACCGAGCAACAGCGGTTTGGTGTCCGCGACCATTTGCAATCGCGCGAGGTAGTTTTTGAACGCCGCCGGTTGATGCAGGTAAACGTTGAAGCAGACGAAATCGAGCGTTTGCGGCTGAAGAAATTCCGTAGTCGGATAATTCGCGTACGTGCAAAGACAATCGGGATCGATGCGTTTAGCTTCAGCGACGAGTTCATCGATGAACTCCGCCATCTTTGCCGCACCGCACCAACGTACGATGTCGGAAGGAATTTCATTCGCGACGCTGTACGCAAAGACGGCGGGATGGCGTCCGCAGGACAGAACAGCGTGACAGACCGCCTGACGCGCTTCAGCACGGCGCACCGGGTCATCGAGAAAAACCAGGTGCTTGTTCCATGGAATATCAATCAGGACCAACAGGTCGTGTTGCGCGGCGAGATCGAGAAACCAGCGTGGCGGCAGATGATAAACGCGCACCAGATTCGCGCCGAGTTCCTTGATGAGATGAAAATCTTTGGTGGTTTGATCGAGATCAGCGAAAGGTTGCCCGTCTTTTCCCGCTACAAATGGCCCATAGGAAACACCCTTGAGATATAATTTCTCGGTGCCGCGACGAAAAAATTTTCCGTCCACCGTGACGCGTGGACGTTGGGCGAACAAATCGGCCATGGTGGGTCAGACGTTCTCCGTTTCTGATTTAGTCATCTGATTTCCGCTAACGAAATCACAAGCAATCTGACGAGGCAAGCCGCTGAAAATTTCAATCGACAGACGATTTTTTCAGCTTTGCCACATAAGCGCCATCCACACCATCAATGAATGGCAGTAGCTGACGTTCTCGTTCCAATTTAAAATTCGAATGATGATCGAGAAATTCTTTCACGACGCCCACATTTTCCTCTGATTCCAGACTGCATGTGCTGTAAACCAACACGCCGCCGGGTTTCAGTCGCGCCGCCGCATCGTACAACAACTCGAGCTGCGTTTCGCGCAAACGCGTAATTTCCTCCGGCTGAATCCGCCAGCGCAAATCCACGCGTCGCCGCAACACGCCGGTGTTGGAACAGGGCGCGTCCACCAGAACGCGATCAAACGCCGCCGGTCGCGAGCCAAGAATGGCGGTGCTTTCCACTCCCGTTACGCGCAGGCGCTGGCAGTTTTCGACCACCATTTTCAACCGCTCGGGCACGTTGTCATGCGCGACGATGCGGCCGCTGTTGTTCATCCTCTGCGCGATGTAAGTTGTCTTCCCGCCCGGTGCAGCGCAGAGATCGAGCACGGCTTCGCCCGGCTGCGGGTCCAGCTCGCGCACCGCCAGCAGCGTGCTGGGGTCTTGGACATAGAACCAACCTTTTTGAAAGCTTTCGAGCGTTGCGAGGGAAGGATGCGACTTCAGGTGGAAGACCAATCCTTCGCCGGTCCAGTCGCGACTGAAGAAATCGTATTCCACCCCTTCATCGCGCCAAAACGTGAGCAGATCGCCGATCTCCTGAATCCGTTCCGGGACGCCGCGCCGCACCCGGCGTTCGTCCGGCTTCGCCGCGGGTTGGCCAAAGTTCAGCGCGTTGACCCGCGCAAAAGTCTTGGGCGGAGTGTTGTTCAACTCCAGAAGTTGCCGTGCGGCGTCCGCGCCGAACTGCTGTTGCCATCGCGTTACCAGCCATTCCGGATGCGAAAAGCCGAGCGCCGGATTCGAGGACTTAATTTCTGCGAGTTGGCGGCGCGTTTCGTCTTTCTCGCGAATGTAACCGCGCAACACGGCATTGATGAAGCCAGCTTGCGCGCCGTAACCCGCGCGTTTCGTTTGCTCGACGGTCTCATGCACCGCCGCGTGATCGGGAATGCGGTCGAGCCAGAAAATCTGATACAGGCCAAGGCGCAATAAATCCTGCAATCCGCCTTTTTGTTTGCGGCCCTGCGTTTTGCGATCAATCAACCAATCGAGCGTCATCTCCCACCGAACCACGCCGAAAACGAGTTCCTGCGCGAGCCCGCGATCCGCTGGCGACAACTGAGCGGGCGTTAACGAGCGTTCCAGCAAGGTTTCCGTAAACTCTTCGCTGTCACGGCGTCGCCCGAGGACGCGCGCCGCAATTTCTCTTGGATTTTGACCGTTCACTTCGTTTAATGGTGGCAAGTGGAAAATGCTGAAGCGAGGAAGAACGTTTTAATATGAGAGAAGAATTTGAGAAGCTGGCGGCAGCGGGAAAAATTGAAGGGCGTCAGGTGGACGCCCTGGTTCACTTGACCGACAGCGGTTTTTGTTCGCATCGCAGTTGGGGCTTCGGCCGCATCAAGACGGTGGACACGGTTTTCGCGCGCTTCACCATAGACTTCACCGGTAAACCCGGTCACACCATGGATCTTTCCTTCGCGGCGGATTCCCTCAAGCCGATTCCGAAGGACCACATTCTCGCGCGTAAGTTCGTTGATCTCGAAGGATTGCAGAAAATCGCTGCGCTGCATCATCTCGATCTCATCAAAATTGTCCTCAATAGCTACGACGGCAAAGCGACGCTGGATCAAATCCAGCAGGTGCTCGTGCCGGACGTGATTCGGGACGATTGGAAAAAATGGTGGGAAACTGCCAAGCAGGAAATGAAGAAGGACGGTCACTTCGTCGTACCGACGAAGAAGTCCGAACCGATCGTTTATCAGGCGCAGGAAACCTCTTTACAGAATCGGCTCTTGGCGGATTTTCGCGCGGCCAAAGGCCTGAAAGCCAAAGTCGCCATTGCGTCCGAAATCGTCAAAAGCGCCGCCGATCTCACGGACAAAGAAGCCGCTGCGAAAGAAGTCGTCGCCAGCCTCAACGCCGATATTCCGTCGCACGTGCGCACGCAAACTGCCGTTGCGCTCGAAGCGATTTTCGCGCGTGACGACGTTGCGGCGATTGCAAATCTGACTCCCGCTCCGGACGAAATTACCGCAGCTCAGCTTTGGAAACAGGACGGCGTGAAATTCGGCGCAGTTATGGAAGCAATTCCCGCCGCGAAGCATCGCCGCACGCTCGAATCCTTCAAGGAAGCTGAGCCGGAGCGCTGGAGCGAAACCTTGCGCACAGCGCTGAACATGGTTCCCGCGAAACTGTGCAAAGAATTTGCGAGCATTTTGGCACACAACGGCAAGCTCGACGAACTCAAGGAAACACTCGCCCGCCTCATCAGCCAACACGCCGCCAGCAGCGAATTGCTCCTCTGGCTCGGCAAAGAACGCAGCGATGATTTCGCCGACATCCTCGGCCCTGAAGTCTTTCGCGCGATGCTTACGGCGATGGAGCGCGATCAGTTCAATGAAAAGCGTTCGAATCGCCTGCGCGATTTCATGCTCGCAGACCACGAATTGATTGCCGACCTTACCGGCTCGGCGGACATCGAAGTCGTCAAAGACCTCACGCGGGCGTTGCAATTCTCTCCCGTGTTCGAGGACATGGACAAACGCTCGCTCCTCGCGCGAATCGTCAAACGTCATCCGTCCGTGCAATCGCTCATCACCGGCGACCAGAGCAGCAAGCAGGATTCCGCTATCTACGTTTCCTGGGAAAGTCTCGAACGCCGCAAAGCCGAATACACGGAGCTGGTGCAGAAGAAAATTCCCGCGAACTCGAAGGAAATTGCGATTGCCCGCAGCTACGGCGACTTGCGCGAGAACCACGAATACAAGTCCGCCAAGGAAATGCAGAAAGTGCTCATGCGGCGCAAAGAAGAACTGGAAGCCCAGCTCAGTCGCGCGCGTGGCACGGATTTCAGCAATCCGCGCACGGACGTCGTCAGCATCGGCACGGTGGTTCACGCCACCGATTTGAATACGCAAAAATCTGAAGTGTTCACCGTGCTCGGCGCGTGGGATTTCGACGCGGAAAAAGGCATCATCAGCTATCTCACGCCAATCGGACAGGCTTTACTCAACCGCAAAGTCGGTGATGAAGTGGAAGCTGAAGTGGACGGCGCGAAGCATCGTCATCGCATCGAAAAAATCGAAGCCTACATTCCGCCCACACGGGAAGTTCCTGCCGAACCCACCGCGCCCGCCGAACCTCAGGCGTAAATCGCCAATTCGATTTCGCCAACATCTGCGTTTTCCAAATTCAGTTTCGAGAAAGCCGTGACAAAAACGTCACGGCTTTCTCAGTTATTGGACTCAATGCTGTTTTGGTTCTCCCGGCAAAAACGGATAATCCGTGTATCCCTCCGGTCCGGGCGCGTAGAAGGTTGATGGATCCGGTGAATTCAAAGGCGCGTTGCGTCGGAATCGTTCCGGCAAATCCGGATTGGCAATAAACGGCACTCCGAAAGCAACCGCGTCCGCTTCACCAGCAGCAAGAACCTGATTGGCGGTTTCCAGCGTGAACTTCTCGTTAGCAATATAAGTCCTGCCGAAAGCGGCTTTCAGTTGTGGACCGATTCGATTTTCTCCCAACGATTCGCGCACCGCCAGGAATGCAATTTTGCGCCGGCCCAATTCCCGCGCCACATAGCTGAAGGTCTGTAACGGCTGAGAATCGCCCATGTCATGAGCATCGCCTCGCGGCGCGAGATGCATTCCCACCCGATCCGCGCCCCAGACGGAAACCACGGCATCGGTCACCTCCAACATCAATCGCGCACGATTTTCCACCGGACCGCCATAGTCATCCGTGCGTTTGTTGGTTTTGTCCTGCAGAAATTGATCGAGCAGATATCCGTTCGCGCCATGAATCTCCACGCCGTCAAAGCCCGCGCGTTGAGCGTTCTCCGCGGCAGTCCGATAAGCGGCGACAATTCCCGGAAGTTCATCGCGTCGCAACGCACGTGGAGTAACAAAAGGTTTCTCCGGTCGAACCAGACTCACATGTCCGGCTGGCCGAATGGCACTCGGAGCCACCGGCGTTTCCCCGTTCAGAAACATCGGATCCGAAATTCGTCCCACGTGCCAGAGTTGTAGCAGAATTATTCCACCGGCTTCGTGAACAGCGTCAGTCACGAGCTTCCAACCGGCCACCTGTTGCTCCGACCAGATACCCGGCGTTCGGGCATAGCCCACGCCCATCGGCGTCACAGATGTCGCTTCGGAAAGAATCAAACCGGCGGAAGCGCGTTGCCGGTAATATTCGGCCATGAGCGTATTGGGAATTCGTTCGTCACCCGCCCGAGCGCGCGTTAATGGCGCCATGATGATTCGATTCCTCAGTTCCCATGGGCCGATGCGAATCGGATCAAACAACGTTGGCGCAGCCGTGTGCGGCTGAGTTTTTGCAGATTCAGTCAGTTTCGTTGTCATAGTAGTGTTTCTTTGTCGCTTCAGTTTTCAACGGAAGGTGCGGGATTGAACGGCACGTTCGCCGCCGGACCGATCGCTTTCACGCCATCCGTCGCAGACAGTTCGGTGTCGGATTCATGAACCCGCACACGACTGCCGAGCCAGATGCTGAGTCCTCCCGCTGCCACAGAAAACCAGCCGAGCCAGTGAAAATTCACCAGGCGCCCGGAAGGCGCGGTAGTAACCACCCAACCCGCCAGCCCGGAAGCCAAACCCATTGCAAAATCCCGAGCGCATCCGCTCAGACTCATGAACGCGCCCCGTCGCCACGCGGGAACTGCCAGCGTCATAATCGCCTGCCCCGGCACAAAGCGACCGCTCGCGAATACAAAAAAAGCACCGCTTGAAACCAACACGGCCCACACCGGTAACGGCCCGGAATTGGCAATGAACAAAATAACCAGACTCGCGATGACCACGAGGATGGCAAACGTGCGCCGCCGTCCCCACCGATCAGCCAACCGACCAATGCGCGGCGCCGTAAAGACCGTCAGCGCACCTCCAGTCAGATAAACGAGAAACAAATCGTGCTCGGGCAACCCGACATTGTTCACGAGGTACGGTGAAAGCAATGGAATGATTGTGAAATGTCCCAGCACCGCCGCCACCATGAATAACAGCGCCCGACCGGCATTCGCATCGCGCAACAACTCAAAAAATGCTCCCTTGGAACGGCTATGCTCCAAATGACCTCGAAGCGACGGCAACCTGCGATACGCCACAATCCACATCACGCTGGCGATTCCCACGAGTAGGAAGAACGGCGTTTCCCAACGAAACATCTGCGCCAGTTGCAATCCAAACGGCACTCCGAGCGCTGCCGCCGCCGAGAACGCTGTCATAATAATCCCCACGCCCGCAGCCCGTCGTTCCGCCGGAATAACGTCACCCACAATCGCCATCACCAGTGAAACCGCCAAACCTCCGAACGCCCCACTGACCGCCCGCGCCACCAGCAACGTCGTCGCATTTTGCGCCAACGCACACATCAACGTTCCCACGATGAACCCCGCATACGTCATCAACAACAGCCGCCGCCGGTCAAACCGATCGATAAACGGTGCCGCCAACAATCCAATCGCTCCGGAACTGATCGTGTAAGCCGCCACAAATGCCGAAAACGGTCCCGGACCAATATTCATCTCCCGCATCAATTGCGGTCCTAACGGCATCATGATCATGAAATCCATGATGTGCGTGAATTGCACCGCCGCTAACAGCAGGAGGAGCGATCGCTCTGATAGTTTTTTCATCTAGTTTAAAAAATTCCGTGCCGATTCAATCCTGGGTTCATTCCGGCGGCGCTATTTGTCCATTCGGTCAATTATTTTGCCGGAAAATCCCAAGCGCCTAATGTATCGCTCTGAATACCCGTTACGCCGTCGCAACCGCCGGGTTGCGCGCGCCGATGATTGCCATCACCGTCGGTGCAAGGTTTCGCAGCACTTCGACATCGTTTTCGATTCTCGCCCGAAGCATCGCTCCCAACACGTAGGAGTACACCTGCTCTGCCAATCGTTTTGCGTCGCCAGATGGCAGCGAACGGTCTCGTTGCGCCTCGGCAATCGCCGTCTCAACGTACTTCATTCCGCGCGCAATCAGTTCTTCCGCCTTCGCGCGAATCCGGTCATCTTGCGTTGCAATTTCGCCACCGATACTCCCGTAAGGACATCCGCAGACATGGCCGTATTTACGGGCTTTTTCTTTCTGTCGCTCGTAGGTGCTTTCACACCACTTCGTCAACCGTTCGAGCGGTGGCACTTGAGCGGAAAACAACCGATCCAGTTCCGGCCGGCGTTGATTCCAATGTTCTTCATAAGCAGCCACCACCAATTCCGCTTTGCTGCCGAAGTAATGATAAAAACTGCCTTTGTTGACGTCCGCGCGTGCGCAGATTTGATCCACGCTGACCCCGCCATAGCTGTGGTCCCAGATCATCTGGAAGGCAACCTCCAGCAACTTCTCTCTGACATGACTCGTGCGCCCCATTACTGTTTATTTTTCTGAACTGCCACGGAGACTCGCGTTAGTCCCCGCACTTAATGACCGCACGCTGGATGAGCTTGACCGGTCGGTCAAATAATTTTTCTGAACCCTCTTCTAGAATACTTTATGAAATCGCGCCGGATACGCTGAATACAGCGGCAAAATGACCGCTCCGAAGATTTTGAAGATTTTACCGACTCCAGAACCGCAACGGACTTTCTTACTGCGCCGCCAAAACGTGATCAGCAACGGAACACGTCGGCAAAGCGCTCACGTTGCCCAACGTGTATTGGCCGCCACCGGGACACGGTGGAATCGCGTTGTTGGGAAAATAAGCTGCAAGATCCGCCTGCGTGGGAGTGGAGTTAGCCGGTCGCTGATTTTCCACCGCCCACTGAATTTTCGCTTCAGCCAGTTGCCGCAATTGCGCAATGCAAGTCGGTGCCGTTGCCGCCTGAGATTGTTGTTGCGCTTGCGCGACCGCCTGTGCCTGAGCCTCCTGGACTTGGGCTTGCGCCTGTTGCACCTGAGCCTGGGCCTGCCGCGCCTGAGATTGCGCGGCCTGCGCCTGTTGCGTGAGCTGCGTTTTTTCCGCCGTCAACTGCCGCACCTGATTGCGCAGTCGCAACAGTTCTTCCTGACCGGATTTAAGGCGCGCCAGTTCTTCGGGCGCGACCTGATTCTGTTTCAACTGCTCAATCTCCGCCGGGAGCGACTCCAACTCGCGCACTTGGGTGCGAAGCTGTTCCAGTTCGGTCGCTTTGGTGCGATTAGCGTTGTAAAAGAAGCCGGCAGCGACCGCCGACGCCAGAAACAAAAGCCAGGGTAAAACAGTTTTCATGCATTTAAAAACGGACACCAACGGCTTGAGGATGGTGCGCGAAGCGGGGGTCGAACCCACAACCTTCGGCTCCGGAGGCCGACGCTCTATCCAATTGAGCTACTCGCGCAACGGTCGTCAGGATACCGAGCCACCCGATGCCGCTCAAATGGTTTTTGTCGCCTCATTCCGCGTGCTCCGGTCAAAAGTATTGCCTCCCGCTCCGGACCTTCTGTTACGCTGCGCGCATGCGATTGTGGTTCGACAAACTGGTCCTCATTCTCGTGTTGGCGCTGCTGAGCGGCTGCG
>Ga0065721_10050559_pt1 | contig 19258 bp, 11 predicted proteins | sample Mesricmetagenome_FD_59108 | JGI IMG/M metagenome (GOLD analysis project Ga0065721, IMG submission 59108) | Mesophilic microbial community from rice straw/compost enrichment Sample: eDNA_1 v2 (version 2) | ecosystem: Engineered > Solid waste > Grass > Composting > Bioreactor | place: USA: Davis... | reverse complement strand
TTTATCATTATTAAAATAATGGTCGGGATGACACGATTTGAACATGCGACCCCCTGGTCCCAAACCAGGTGCTCTACCAAGCTGAGCTACATCCCGTGGAGCGGAAGACGGGAATCGAACCCGCGACCCTCGCCTTGGCAAGGCGATGCTCTACCGCTGAGCCACTTCCGCAAATGGTGCGGTCAAGAGGACTCGAACCTCCACGTCATTGCTGACACTAGAACCTGAATCTAGCGCACGCTATAGGGAACCAGGCGGAAATTATGTCCCTTTAGAGGAACCAGAAAATCATAAAAAACTTATATCTCAAGGGATCTTGACGTTTCACATCGCTTTTCCCTAGTGTCACAAGGTGTCTCGGGAAATCATCGAAAAGTGACCAATTGGGGGACATTCGAGAGAACTCGGAGAGAACGACACTCAAATCAGCCCTGCTCTACCCCTGGTAATTAATTTAAGACAAATGGATCGTTTATCTTATTAAGCCACACAGTAAGCTCTCGCTCCAATTCAACGCTAATAGCATCGTCAGAAGCCTCGTCGTAGATCTTCGGCGACAGTTGATAAGGATCAGATTCAAGATCGTACAATAACCTGATTAGATTTGAAGCCCCAACATTCCGTAGCACGATGTACGTATGGCGCTTCGTCCGTACGCCTCTCCATCCGAACGCATTGATTTCCCAGCCCTCTGCCGCAGCCAGCCTGTGCGATTCAACGTCTCCCGGATAGTGGCAAATAAACGTCGAGACAGCATCGATCCCATAATCGCCTTCGTCGCCGCGAAGAGTGCCTGAAAAATCGGTGCCCTGGACACTGTCCGGCAACGACATGCCCATCAATCCAAGCAGTGTAGGAACCAGGTCTACGCTATTGAACAACAACGAATCTTGGCGCGGTGTTAGGACACCGGGATAACGAATAAAGCAAGGAATCCCTATCGATTCTTCGTACCAAATATTTTTATGCTCCAACCACTCGTGAGCACCCATCGTCTCGCCATGATCGGAAGTCAGCACAACGATCGTATTTTCGGCAAGTCCCGTCTCCTCCAACGCAGACATCAGCCTGCCGAACTCGTGATCCGTCCCCGTCACTGCGGCGTAGTAATCGCGCAAATGCCGCTCCGCCTGCTCCATGCCTTGACCGGTCACATTCGGCCGCGCTTGAAGAGGTTTGTCTTTATATATGGCTTTGTATGTTTCCGGAACCTCTTCGAACGGTTGGTGCGGAGGATTCCATGACAAGTACAGGCAGAACGGCCGGTCGTCTCGACTCTCCGTGATAAAGCGAATGGCGACATCGGTCTCGTGCTTCGTCGACCATTCGTCAATATCGATCTTCTCATGCGAATCCGTCCAATAATGCGGCGCCATATGGCGATCATATGCGTTGTAAGCGTACCAAAAATCAAATCCGAATCGCCGCGTGCCGGGCGGGACATAGGCGTCCCAATGCGCGGCGCCTGATATAGGCGCAGGATTCTTTGACAATTCCGGCATATCCAGATGCCATTTGCCGATATATCCCGTTCGGTAGCCCTGCATTTGCAAGAGATTGCCCATCGTAACTTCATCATCTCGCAGTTTGACCTGCAGTCCGAGCTTGCAGTTGGTCGTGACGCCCGTGGACAAAGGATAACGCCCCGTCAGCATCGCTGAGCGGTTGGGCGAGCATAGCGGAAAGCAACTGATCGCTTTAAGCAAATCCACGCTCTGGGATGCAAATTGGTCTATATGGGGAGTAAGGACAGGATCTTCGCCTCTCATGCCTACCGCTTGCTTGCGCCACTGATCGGGAAATACGAACAATAAATTGGGCTGTCTCATCGCCGCTCGAACCAGTATCCGGGGATCCCCTTAGTAAGACGCAGCAAAGCTTCCATGTAAAAATAATCTCCCCAAATCATGTAGCCATCCAAACCTCGATCGCCCCTGACATGATAGGAGCCGTGATCAATCAACCCTTCCGTCTCTTGACCGATCGTGGAGCAAACGTCTAAGAGCGCATGTATGTACGCAGTCGCTTTCTGAACGAGCCGAGCGCCAAGCGCATCCCCTTCAGGCAAATGGCCAGCCAATTCTAGCATCCCGCAGGCAGCGATCGCAGTTGCCGAGCTATCGCGGCTTGTCTTGTCGTTGACCGGAGCGTCGAAATCCCAGTGAACAATCCCGTTCTCAGGCGTCCGATCGAGGAAGAACTGCGCAAGCCGCTTCGCTGTCTCCAGGAATGCTGATTGGCCAGTGTATCGGTACGAAAGCGCAAATCCGTATATGCCCCATGCCTGTCCACGGGTCCAAGTCGATCCATCGCGATAGCCTTGGTGCGTTCCGCCCCGAATGGCGTCGCCAGTTTGAGGGTCGAAGTAGAAAGTATGGTAGGAGGAATCGTCTCCTCGAACCAGAAAGCGCCTTGACAGCTCTGCTTGACGCTCAGCCACTTCTGCGTATCGTGGCTGACCGGTCGCTTCGGACGCCCAATAAAGTAGCGGCAAGTTCAAAAGGCAGTCAATAATGATCCGGCCGCCATTCTCCGGGTCATCCTCAGGCCCCCATGCCTGTATGTAGCCGCCACGTTCGCGCCACCGGCCCAACAGATGATCCGCGGCCCTAAGCGCCAGTTGCATATGACTCTCGTCGCGGTCCACGATCCACCCCGCAAATGCCGACAAATTATATAGAAAACCGATGTCATGGTGGTCGAGACAATGCTTGGCGACAAGTCGCTTTTCAAAACTATCGATTTGCAATCTGGCCTGTCGGCGGAAAAACTCGTCTTCCGAATACTCATAGCATAACCACGCCAAACCTGTATAAAATCCATCGATCCAATCATCATTCTCTTGCCATAAGTAGTATTTTCCATTAGATATATGCGGAAACTTATCCTGGTGATTCTCTAGATTACGTCTAACCTTTGATACTGCATCCTCAATAGCCTCTAATAATCTGGCTTGCTCTTTCGTCGAGTTTATCAATTTCGTCAACCTCTCCTTATTTGTTATTTGCTCTCTTAACCAATCCTGCATTACCATTCTCCTTCTGCGCATTTCGGAACTGCGTCGGTGTTACCCCGAACTGCTTTTTAAACACTTTGGCAAAATAAAAATAATCAGAATAACCGATTCGCTCGGCGACTTCATTGATACTCAGGTTCGTTTCGCGAAGCAGACTGCAAGCCTGCTCGAGCCGAACGCTCGTAAGCAGCTTAGTGAACGTCGTTCGCAGTTCCTTCTGAAAAAGCTGGCTGACATAGTTCGGGTGCAGCTTGAAGAGCCGAGCGATCGTCTGCAGAGACAAATCCTTCGCGAAGTCCGTCTCGATATAAGCGACGATCTGCTTTAAAACCTCGTGATGGGTCCCTTCAGACACGGGTTCCGAAGGCCCCTCCATGTCGGCGATTGTTAGTCCCACAAGGTAATCGATCATTCTATCGACATCCTTAAAAGCTGCCAATAGGGTGGAGGGCGATTGGTTCGGCACTTCCCCGCCCGCATCCTGCTGCGTGATGGAGAGGACGAAAACGTACAGTTGCAGCGCTTGACGAAACTCGGCACCCTCCTCCTTAAGAAGCTCTCGCAGCCGCTCGAATAGATAAGCCGTCTCCTGCGGCTTCCGGCTGTGAACGGAAGCATACAGCCGTGCAAAGAGCTCGTTGTTCGCCTCATTCCCCCGTCGGTAAGCATGCGCTTCCCCTTTTCTTCCGGTTAGGAAAAAGCGGCCGGCTGCAAATGTCGCAGTTTGGATCGCCGCTTCAAGCTGATGAATATCTTCGACAGGTTTGCCTATTCCGATTCCGTCGAAGGCGAACTCGCCGCCGATCAAGACCGTGAGCCATGACGGTTGATCTTCTAGGTTGATGAACATGGCATGCATCCGGTTGCCAATCTTGATCGCGATGTACGGAAGACCGGTCGGTCGCGGAATTTCGTGGTCTCCGATGACACAGAATACCGACAGGCGATTGACGACAGGAGATAGACCATTCTGTTGCAAAATTCTTTCAATTTCCGCGCGTTCCTCCGGTGAGCCGTTCTGCAACAGGGCAGCCAGATGTTGCCCGGACGAACGCTTGGCCAAATGCAACTTGTCCGCTAGCTTTGCCAGCACGTCATTCAATTCCTCTTCATCCACCGACTTGAGCATGTAGTCGATGGCACCCAACTGAAGCGCCTTTTTCACGTAGTCAAATTCCGAGTAACCGCTGATGACGACAAACTCGGTAGGCAGTCCTTTCTCCTTAGCTTGGGCCATCAGCTCAAGTCCGCTCATGCCCGGCATTCGAATATCGGTCAGTACGACATCCGGGCGCTCGGATTCCATTTTGGCCAACGCCTCAAGTCCGTTGTAGGCGACAGTGACGACATTCAATCCGTATTTCCGCCAATTCCCTTTCGCCAATATGCTTTGCACGATCCACTTCTCGTCATCAACCAGCATCACGGAAAACATCGGAGTTCCCCCTCCCCGGCAATTGCAAGGTGACTTTTGTGCCCAAATTCTCTTGGCTCTCGATGAACAGCCCGTACGGCTCACCGTAAGCGCCTTTTAACCGCCGGTTCACATTCAGGATGCCAATTCCTCCCTTGCTCGCTTCAGTCCCTTGGCCGTCCTCAGCTCTGGCCAGCAGCCGTTGGAGCTCTGCAAGCTTGTTCGCCTCGATTCCAGCCCCGTCGTCCTGAACGATGATCAGCAGGTTCCCATCCTGCTCCATCACGCGTATCCACAGATGGCCCTTCTCCAGCTTAAGCTCGAGACCGTGAAAAATCGCATTCTCCACGATCGGCTGTACTAGCATCTTCTTCAACTTCAAATGAAGCAGCGAATCATCGATATCCAGTTCGACCTCGAATCGGTCCTCGAAACGGATCTGCTGGATCTCCAGATAATGTCTCACGATTTGCAGTTCTTCCCTGACCTCTACTGTTTCTTTTTCCTTAATGCTATACCGGAATATACGGCTAAGCGCAGCGGTCATCCGATTGATCTCTTCTACGTTTCGCGCCGCGGCGATTCCTTGAATGCACTCCAGCGTGTTGTACAAGAAATGCGGGTTGATCTGACTGTTTAAAAAGGCAATCTCCGCCTGCTTGCGAAGCAGCTGAAGCTCGTATATACGTGAGTTCGAATCTACCAGTTCCGTTGTAAGAAGCGCGATCTCGTCGAGCATTTGGTTAAACTTGGAGGCTAGAATATTGATCTCGGCATATCCCTCCAGATTAACTCGCTCTGTCAGCATCGTCTCATGCTTTACCTTCATGGTATTAATGAAGCTGAGCAACTGTCCAAGCGGCCGAACCAAATTCCTGGCAATGACCAAATACAGCATAAAAAGGATAGCCATCAGCAAGCCGAGCAGAAACAGACTGTTTGTGCGAACAACGTCGATTCCCTTGAACAATTCATCCTTGGGAAGGTAGCTCAGCAGCGTAAAGCTAATCTCGGGAATTTGCTTGGCCGTCGCAATATATCCCTTTTTATCCAAATCGGCTTTTTTCAAGCCGATGCTGCCCACCTCGTTACTGGCCAGGATGACGTTGTTTGAGTCAAGAATATAGAAATAACCTGTGGTCTTCTGCGATAGTTCCTCAACGCGGGAGCTGATTGACGCAGGATCCAAGAGCATAAAGAAAAAACCAATGACATCTCCGTAGTGTGTACCAGGTTGGATGCCGCGGATTTGTGCGACCGATACCACGTACTTGCCGACAGTACCTTCATGTGCCATGCTTCGTAAACCGATGCGAGAAGCATTGGAACCAGTTCCGCCTGTCTTGAGCAGGTCCTCAATGATCATGCGATACGTCGCCTCCGTCTGCGCATCGTAATTCAGATTGAAACGACTTCCATTTGTTCCGATCAGTACGAAATCGATGATCCCCTGTTTAATCGATTTCATTTTTTCCAGGTAAGCCGTCGTCTCGCCGAAAAGTTTGTATTGTCGCAGCCGATCCTCTTCAACCAAATAGCTCTGGACGGCATCGCTGTACGAGATCGCGTTAGAAACGCGATTGATGAGATCGATCTGGTCGATCATATTGGACTCGACATTAGTCATGATCTCGGCTTTGTAGTCGCTGTTTTTGTTATAAATAATGCGGGATATCTGGTTAAAGAATACGGCATCCAGTAAGAATATGCCGATCATCGTGCCCAGCAACAGGAGCAGCAACTGGTTTTTTATCGCAATGGTTCTGAAAAAAGCGAGCAGATCTCCCACCTCGTCTCCGCGTGTATGTTCCCTCCCATTCTAGCAAGAAGTAAACCAGCCTGCTCGCTTATTGCCGCGCGAGCAGGCTGCCATATTATTGAATACCCTGCTGGGCAACTGCTTCATTCACTTCCTTGATCGCGTCATCCAGCCCTTGACTCTTGTACGCCTTGATCTGCTTGTCCCAAGCCGCTTGCGTATCCCCCTTGTCGAGGATGATCTTGGTGATGTCGTCCATATACGTGGCAATTACCGACTGGAACTTGTTTTTGGCCGGCGTGCTAATGAATTCAACGCCAAAATTAATCGGAATCGGCTTGGCATTCTGCAACATCCAATCATAATTATCATAGGCCATATCTACCAGCTTCTGTCCATTAACGGCATACTTCGCTTCCCGTGCCGTGTCCATGCCGTGTCCGATCCCGTTTAAATAGAAGAAGAAGTTGTACGACGGATAATTGACGCGCGTCGTTGCTACAGGTACGATCTTATCGCCTTCTTTTTTATAATCCTCACCTTCGAAGCCGTAAGCATACAAGTCTTTGCCTTCTTCCGAGAGGTTGAAGTCGAGGAACTTCAGAATCGCGTCCATTTTCTGATCGTCAACTTTGGCGCTGAAGTAAATGTCCGAATAGGCTGTCGCACTGTAGAAGCGGTACGTATTGCCGTCAGCGGCGGGCCATACGGGCAATATCGTGATAGAATCCTCGAACGACTTGCCCGGGTTCGCCTTATCCCATTTGTCCTTGACCATCTTCAGCGTACTGTCGCCGGTTTGAATCGCCAACGCTCCGACGTTGCCCGTCGCGAATTTGTCCGAACCATCGTTCGTATTCAGAATCGCAAAGTCCTTGTCCAGTGCGCCGTCGTCATACAGCTTTTTAAACTTGGTCAAATAATCGTACATGCCCTGCGAAGCCAATGCCGGAATCCATTGTCCGCTCTCCTGCACCCAGCCTTTTATATTCGGTACGGCTGAACCTAGCGCCAAGGTCGTGCCAAGTACGTCGTTGAAGTTGTGGGTCAAGCCGATCGTATCGTTCTTGCCGTTCTTGTCCGGATCGTTCTTCGCGAACGCCTGGAACATCGCGTCGTATTCTTCGAACGTAGTCGGTGTCTGAATGCCGAGCGTCTCCATCCAGTCTTTGCGCACGATGAATCCGCGCTCGGTCGCATACTCATCCGGTTTCAACTTGGACAGACGCGGGACGAAGTAGAACTTGCCATCGATTGCGAGCGGCTTGATGTCCTCGAGTTCCATTACCTTCTGAAGGTTCGGATAGGCGCTCAGATCGTCGGGCAGCGCACGGATGAGTCCCTGCTTGATCCATGTATCTACCGTAGGCGTCAGACGGAAGTCGGTGACGAACATATCCGGCAACTCACCGGAAGCGGCCCACAGATTATATTTCTCTTTGTAATCGTTCCATGTGACGGCCTTTGCCTCAAACGTGAGATTCGTTTTGTCCTCGACCGTCTTGAGCAGCTTGTCGGTAGCGGGATCCGTCAGGTTTTTACCGACATCCCATAGCGCAACAGATACATTGTATGCCGCGGAGACCGCTGGCGATGCGGAAGCCGATGCCTCCGCAACCGTCGGGCTCGCCGAGGCAGAGCTTTCGGACGACTCGTTGGAGCCGCCGCAACCGGCCAGCAACGCGCCGGATACCGCCAGAACTGAGGTAACTGCAGTGATTTTACGCAAGCCTTTTTTCAATGATAACCCCTCCATGAATTAGGATGCTTCTTTTATTTTAAGGACAAGCCTTAAAAACGAAATCATTATTCTTTGACTGCACCCAGAGTAACACCGGCAGTAAAGTAACGCTGGAGCCAGGGATAGACGAGCATGATGGGAACCGCGGAGATAATAACCATGGCCATCTTGACGCCGTTGGTGAATACGTTGGCCGATGAGGTAAAGTCTGCCGCTAACTCGCTGTTCATTGCCTGGCTGACATCCGACAGCATCTGCCGCAGGAACAGCTGCAGCGGGAACTTGGCCGGGTCCTGTATATAGATCATCGCATTCCACCATTCGTTCCAGCGGTCTACCGCATAGAATAGCGTGATGGCGGCCAAAGTAGGAACCGATATCGGCAAAATGATGCGCAGTAGAATCTGGATATCATTCGCCCCGTCGATCCGGCCGGCTTCCTCCAACGCTTCCGGCACGTTCCTGAAGTAACTCATCATGATGATAAGGTAATAAGTATTGACCGCGATGGGCAAGATCATGGCCAAGATATTGTCGAGCATATGATAATCCTTGATGGCCAAGTATGTCGGCACGATCCCGCCGTGGAACAGCATCTGGAAAATGACAAGGAATATAAATATTTTATTGCCAGGCACGTTTTTCTTGGTTAAGGCATAGGCGCCCGTCACAGTGATCAGCATGTTCGTCAGCGTCCCTGCCAACGTGACAATGAGCGACACCTTGAGCGAATCCCATACTTCATGGCCTTTAAATACCAAGCTGTAAGAGCTGAAGTCCACAACGGTGGGGATCAGGTACAGCGGCTGCTTCGCGATGGCGGCCGGCGTGGCGAAGGACTGAATCACGACGTTGTAGAACGGCAAAATCATGATGAGCGCCGTAAGCAGCAGGACGAAATGAACGGCATAGTCGGCAACCGTCGTCTTTTTTCTCATTTAGAACAATCCTCCATGACCCCGCGATTTGACTGAATAATGCGCGATGAGCAACAATGCGCAGTTGATCAAAGATTTGAACAACCCGACCGCCGTCGTGAAGCCGAAGCTCGCCCCCTGCAGGAAGGTCGCCCGATAGATGTACGTGTCCAGAATATCCGAAGAATCCCGGACGGCGGCATTGTCCATGTTGAAGATCTGGTCGAAGCCTGCGCCGCCCATGACGTTGCCGAGAGCCAGAATGAACAAGACAAGCACGGTTCCTTTGAGTGCCGGCCACGTAATGGCGGTCACTTTCTTGAATCGTCCGGCGCCATCTATCTCCGCTGCCTCGTACATCTCCGGGTTGATCCCCGAGATCGTAGCCAGATAGATAATCGTGCCCCAGCCCATCTCCTTCCAGATGCTCGTGCCGAATAGCAACCCCTTGAACGTGCCGGCATCGGTGAGCAGATTGGTCTTCGGCAGTCCGAGCGAATCCAGAATCATATTAAAGATGCCCATGTCGCCAAGAAAGTTAATCATGATTCCGGAGATGATGACCCAGGACAAGAAGTGGGGGAACGTATACACGATTTGATAAAAGGTACGGAACCTCTTCTTGCGAACCTCATTGATGAGGAGTGCGAACAAGATCGGTACCGGAAACTCGAAGATAAGCCGTCCCAATGCAATCACGAGCGTATTCGTAAATACCCGTTTGAAGTCCGGCAATCCGAAAATCTCGCGGAAGTGCTCCAGCCCTACCCACGGACTGCCGGTCACGGAGTGATAATCGAATTCCTTGAACGAGAGAATCAAGCCGTACATGGGTACGTACTGAAAGAAAATCAGATACGCCAGCAAAGGCAACAACAATAGATAAAGGTATCTGGAAGCCCATATATGTTTTTTTAATTCCCGAAGCTTCTTATTGGATGCTTCTCCCCGTATGGGCGACACCTGTGCGATCCCCGATTTGATTAGCGACACCGCGATAATCCCCTTCCCTGTAACGTCTTCTGTTATCTTCATTGTAAGGCAATCTAACCTCATCGAGTATGGAAGCGCTTAAGATTGCCGTATGGAGAATTGTAAGATGTCTGATTTTAATAGATCGGGAGTTTCGATGTCAGCTTCAAGCGCTTTCTTCGTTTTGGGCAAAAAACAGAGCCAGCCGATAATGGCTGACTCTGTTTAATGATCAGATTGCCCCGAGAAGATTGCCGACGATCATCGCCGCCTCCGCTCGCGTCGATGGATCGCGCGGCGCAAAAGCACCGCCCTTGCCCGCAACGATGCCGAGCGACGAAGCTGAATCAACGGCCGCTCTCGCCCACTCCGAGATATCCGCTGCATCCCGATAAATGCCTGCTCCCGCAACTTCGGTCGTCTGGCCGCCTGTGGTAGCGTAGGCACGCATCGTCATGGCGGTCATCTCCTCACGCGTGACTGTCCCGCCCGGATCGAAGATGCTCCCGCCGCGGCCTGTGACGATCCCTGCAGCCGCGGCGATCGATACCGAATCAGCGTACCAGGCATCGGCAGCAACGTCTGCAAAAGAGGCTGCACCTGCATCCGCTGCTCTCAAGCCGAGCGCACGCACGAGCATTGCGGCGAATTCGGCCCGCGTAACGCTGCGACCGGGCGCGAAGCGCGTGTCGTCCACGCCCGACACAATCTGCCTGGCCGCCAGACGCCGCACGGTATCATAAACCCAGTGCGTCGCAGGCAAGTCCTCGAAGGTTTTGTCGGACTCCAGAGCCGCATACTTGCTGAAGTGATGAGCCGAAGCCGTCAGTATTCCATCTTCGTAGGTGCCGCCCACGTATTCAAGAGCTCCGTCATCGGCTATATAATACACCCCTGTCACGTCCGGGTCGGCTCCGGCACGAAGCTTCATATGAAGCGTGATTGGCTCCTCGAATTGGCCAACCTTGTTGGCGCCGTTTGCGTTGACAAACGACACCGCGAATTCCATCACGTCGCTCACAGGCTTCAAGCGGCTCCGTGCCGCCAGCGTCCCGTTCCCGAGCAAGAGGGCAACCTGTTCGTCCGCCAAGGCATTCATCCCGAAGACAAGCTTTCCGTCTGTGTCCCCTGCGGATTCGACGAGACGCAACAGTTGATTCACCGTCCGCTGCGAAATATCCAGCGACAACCGATCACCGCGAATCGTCAGCATACGATTCGCGAGTTGCATCGTTACTGCAGCCGGAATTTCCACCTGTGCGGTGCCATTCGGCAAGGAGATGACGACAGATCCATCCTGCTCCTGAACGAGGTCTTCATCCGAGACGTCGAATATTCCGGACACCGGATCGCCGGTATTGCCGGTGCCTCCAGTATCCCCGTCGTTCCCTCCGCCGGAATCTTCTTCGCCGTCCTCCGCCTGTGCAAGTACCAATTCGGATGTATCCAGCTCGACATATGCGATGCCGGAGATCTCGATATTCGGACTGAAGACCAGTTGTATGCCCCCATCCGTCAGCATGAACGGCGTGTATTGCTCCACGGTGAAGACAGTCGATCCGTCGCTTGTCTGCGCGCCCTTCACCTTAAGTCCGTACCCGGAGCCATCCCCGAACCGGACCTTCAGCCAATGGCCCACCGTCGCTTCAGGATCTTGGACTTCGCCTTGCACGGTAATCGTGTTTGCTCTTGCGACCGGGTCGAGCGCCGGATTGACCGAAGCTGTCGTCGCGGCCGTGATCGCAAACGTCTGCGTGCTGGCCTTCGTCAATTCCTCGCCCTGACGCGTTACGCTTCCTTGCCCGTATACATAACTGTAAATCAGCTCGCCCGTCGTCGCATCCTCGCGAACCAACGTGATTCGGCTAGCGAAGGTCAGTCCGTCGAAGCTGCGCGCATTCAGGTCGCCGCTCGTATAAATAATGTCCTTATAGGTGTCGCTGGTCACGACGGCTATGCTCGTCATCGGGTCCCCGTCGTCGGGCTTAAACCATTGGACGCTCTGAATCTCGCCCTCCTGCCCATCCCGGAATGTCTCGTGCACCGCGCCAAACTGGGTAATCTCGCCGCTGTCCGCAACAATTTTCCTCCTGACGAGCTGCGGTGTCGTGTACTGCGTCTCTTCCGACTTGGTTGTGATTCTGCGTGCAGTCGGCAGCTCCGACAGAAATACGTCAGAGCCTTCGATACCGTTATAGAACGAGCGTATCGATGACCCCGTTTCCTCGCCGGTCAACGTCATGGAGAAGCTGTTCATGCCGGACCCCGCTTGCGGATGCCTCAACTGTTCGCGATCGTCGGACAAGCCCTCTGTACTGCCGATCGACGTCAAGTATGCCTGCAAGTTATCGGCTCCGGTCGCCCTAAGCTCGATGCCGTCCGTCTGCACGCTCATATCTTCGATCTCTTCGCCACGCTGGTAGATCTCATGTGCCTGCCCACCCTGCAGACGCGTCAGATCGAATGTATAGCTGCGGTTGCCGTCCAGCCGGACCATCATCAAGAACCTGCGCTCCATCTCTGCACCCAGCTCTTCCGGCCCCGGGCTTGACGCCTCCAGCACCTGAACCTGCTTGTCGTTATCCGTGCCCGGATCGTAGGCCAGCAGCGCAGGCTTCTGCCAATCGCCCGTCCCGCGCTCGTTCGCCCCATCCTCCCTCCATACCCAAGGCATATTGTGGAAGTACGGCCGCATGGACGGATAACGGAGCGTCGCTCCCGAGCCGTCGGCATAAGTTGTGCGGTTGATATAGCCCGTATCCGGCAACAGTTCCGTTCCGGCTCCCCAGAGCGTCAGCGATAAATAGCCTGCGTGCCGATGTGAACCCTCGAATCCCAGCAATTGCGCAGGATACAGCAGTCCGGCATGGGTAGCATCATCCAAGTCGCCCTGCACGAGTCCGAAGTAGCCGAAGCCGGGAGTCTCAATGTTGTTCAGCCCTTGACTGACGATCGGCATCCGCTGCGGATCGCCCGTTCGGCCATACGAATCGTTGACCGGCACTTTGACGCCGTCGGGGTAGATTAGCCTTTTGGCATATCCGGTGCTCATCTGCAGCAGCGGCCATCGGCCGCTTAGATCCGTTTGGTCCAAGACAAGACCCAGTTCTTCGTCCACATAGCCTTCCGGATCGGTCCAGTGCTTCATCACTTCGATGCTGGTGTTGGCATTACCAGACACCTGGTCGCCGTAATCGACCGTGCCCTCTTCCCACATGCCGTCCAGATAGTAATATTCGCCGCTGAACAGCTCGTCGAATATTTTGATTACTTCACGAATTAAATTCGGATCGTTCAACAGCATCGCTGTCACGGTCGCAGAACGCGCGCCGTACGGATCGATGTTGTTCAACCGCTTGCTGTTAATGAATCGAATACTTTCATATGCAGCAGGTCTGAACCATAGCTTCTCGATCGTCTGCTTCGCCTCGCCGGCCGACAGACCGGGAGCAAGCTCACCCCATATGTCCGATTCGACCAGTCTTCCGTACGCGTAGATCGCATTGGACGGGAATAACTCATCCGCGCCCTTGAATGAATCGTAGCTTTTGTTCACTACAATCCGAGGATAATCCAGCGCCAGATAATAGAGGATCAGCGCCGCTCTGCGCGCATAGTCCTCGTCGTTGGTCAAGTCGTAGAGCTGGACCATTTTTCTGGCATCGGTCTCGAACTGCGTGTGCGTGTTGGGCAGCGTCAGCTTGGCCGTATCCGCCTGAACTGCGGCGATCAGTTCGCTCTCGTTCATACTCATATCATTTTGTATCTCGGTCGTGTTCAACTGTTCGACCGTGTAGCCGAGCTCGGTGCGCAGCGATGAGCTCAGCACTGAAGCCAGATCGCCACCGATGTCGCGGGAATTCCAGATATGATCCGGCTCCCGTACGGTGACAACGAAGGAGCGGCTGAGACCTGAAGTCGCTTCTGATGCCGTGATCGTCGCTTCTCCCGCTCCTGTCGCCAACAATCCGTTGCCTCCCACGATCTTCGCAATAGCAGGATTGGAGGATGTCCAGGTTACTTTTTCAACATAAGCATTCGACGGCAGGGTCTCGTACCACAGTACGGTCGCGTCCCCTCGGGCGAGCGTCGAATCGCCCGGCACTGTCAGAGATTCGATCGGAAACAAGATGTCGCCGGCTCTGATCATGGCCATCGTCATCCGGCTTGGAAAGCTGCTGGCGTTGTTTCTTTGGGTAATCTTGCTCTGGGCGAGGCCGACCCAATTGCCCAGAGCAAGATTGTTGATCTTCTGTACACCGTCGATCCAGGCGCTATATCGATGATTCGGCGTATCCAGATCGATCACGATGTCGTACCAGCGATTCGCTTCATAGACACCAAGCACATTGTTCTTATAGTCTTTGATGCTTCCGTCCTGATCGAAAATGATCAGCGTCGGCCAGGCCGCGCTGCCTGAAGAAGGCGTCGTGCTCTTGACCTCGAACAGATCCCGTCGGGTCCCCGTATCGCTGAATTGGACGCGGGTCTGAATTCCTATTCGATCGGTTCGGTTAATTGCGCTCTTGTATGAACTTACATTACCTCCTACCGCTTCCATGTAGAGCCCGTTGCTGCCATCCAGATCCGCAAGTCCGACGGAGGTTGAACCGGGCACGATATCGATATACCCCATGAACTTGGAGTCGATCGTATATCGGTTGCTGCTCGCCGTCAGATTGAACTGATTGAAGTCGATATCGATGAGCGACCCTCCGACCAAGATGGGCGGACTGGCGCTTGGAAGCACCGTCAACGAGACCTGCCCTGCGATAGAAAGGTCGTCCGCAGCTGCAACAGTAACCGCGGTAGTACCGGCACTAACGCCTGTCACGATCCCTTGTGCATCTACCCGCACGATACTCTCATCGTCTGACGTCCAGATCAGTGGAATGTCCGGGGCATCGGACGGTGTCTTGGATACTTGAAGTTGTGCAGTCTGGCCGACATAGAAAGAGTTGTCCAATGGTGCCACCGCCAGCCCCGTCAGCTCCGTTATGGCTGCCGGCTCCTGGACTGTCCCTGCCTTTAATCGAACGATCTTCATCTGACTGGGCTGATTGGTCGCACTTATTCTCTGTTTAATGCGTCCTTGCGTCCATCCGACCCAATTGCCTAGACTTAGCCTGTCGATCACCAGCTCTCCGTTGATCCAGACGCTATACTGCTGATTGGGCGTGTCCAGATCGACGATAACATCATACCACTGGTCAGCCGAATAGGTGCCAATCGCCTGGTTCTGTGAATTCTTGATCTGACCGTCCTGGTCAAAAATAATTAATGTCGGCCAGGCCGGGCTTCCCGAAGGAGGCGTCATGCTCTTGACTTCGAACAAGTCTCGCCTCGAGATCGTATCGCTAAACATCACCTTGGCTTCGAGACCCACCCGCTCTGTTCGGTTAATGCCACCCTTATACATGTCAACATCTGATGTTAGCGCTTCCATCAGAAATACGCCGCCAGCCTCTCCATCTTGAACGATACCGGCGTTCTTGCCGGTGTCTGTCACCACCGTGCCGAATATTTTCGTATCGATCGTGTAGGTTGCGTTCGACACCGATGGCGTGTACGAATTGAAGTCGATATCTGCATATTCCCCTGATATAATGACGGGAGGTCGTTGCCCCTCGTCATTCTCTTCCGCGTAAGCGGGCATGGATGATACGAATACAAGGATTGCCAATGCAAGAAGCCATAACTGTCTGCAATTCTTCACATTCTTTCCCCCTCGGCTTTGATGCCCTCATTATAGAGGTCGAACCGGATCGGAAAGTATGGAAAAATATTAACTCGCCATGGACAATCTTCAGATTCGAAAAAATGACCTTCTATATTTGCAGCGGGATAACCATATTCCACGTATTGCTTCCGCTGAACTCCCCTTCCCCATCTGCGGTCGCCGCAAACAGATGCGTCGGACGCCCGTCTCGAAACAGCAGGAATGGCCGCTCAAAATTTCCCATCGTCGTCATCCTACCGTCATCCCATAAGATCCGTCTGGAATATGCCTTGGCCTCGCTCGCGATTGACCAATGCAGACCGTCGGTCGATAAAGCGGCAATGCCGCCATGACGCTCGTCGCCGATTCTGCCGTCCATATCCTTTGCTATCATTCGGTAACCGTCAGCCGTTCTCCAGATGAAAGGATCTTCCAAATGAACCTCGGATGGGTCGAAAATCGGCTCATCGCTCATCGGCCGATACGGCCCCTCCGGACGTTCCGCCCAAGCCGCTCCGAGATACATATGGCTATAGCGATGTCCTTCGTATCGCCTCGACTTATAGATAAGAAGCACGGAACCGTCCTCATTCACGCAAGGTGCTGGATTCGAGGTCAGATAGCTGTCGAACTTGCCGGGACGCACGCTCAGAATCGGCGCGTTCAGCCGCCGCCATGGTCCGGTAACGCTGGATGCAGTCGCCAGGCCTATCCGCTTGTTGGAGCGGGCCACGACGACCTCCGGACGAGAAAGCGTTAGATTCTCGTCGGAGTTGATGTCCGCAAACGGATGCGTCGTGCCCATATAGTACAGCAGATACTGATCTTGGAACTTGACGATGTGCGGGTTGTGTGTACAGCGGCCGTCCCAATATTCCGCGCCTCTGGCCGGCAGAACGATCTCCTGAAACACATAGGGTCCTTCCGGCGTGTCGGAGACCGCCCGTACGACCTCCGATTGAACGAGCCAACCGGGATGCATTGGCAGCGTCTTGGGCCACCTTGAAGCGAACATATGATACCTGCCATCCTCTCCCTGCACAACGGACCCGCACCAGACCCAGTATCCCTCCATCGCAAAGCCGCCGCCGCGCGGTGCGGCCTTCATCCGGTCGAATAAATTTAAATCATTCATTTGAAAATACACCTTCCTTTCGTATTCTTGTTTGTTTCACTTTTCTTATTTTCCTTCGAGCAAAGGCTGTTGTATTTAGCTGAAATTCCGGGCCTTGCAATGAATTCCGGTAAATCTGTCGCAAGGAAACGGACAATCTGCATTGACAGACCCAAAACGCAAGTTTACCCTTAGCTCATATACTTACTGACAAGGCAGGTGACTCCCACATGACAACGAAGACAGACTTTTCTATGATGCTTTCTATGAAACTATCAATAAGAGCTGCTCATTATCACCGATATTCAGGCACGCCCAAAGAACAAAACCGGCGGGGCTATTGTTTCGCATTTCATCTCATCGATAAAGGAGAAGGATCCGTCGTGATGGACGAGCGGACATACCCGCTCCAAAAGGGAACGCTGTTGTTCATCCCTCCGGGCGTCACTCACTCCTTCCGTCTATCTGATCATCAGCCAATCTCCGCATACGATCTCTACTGCGATCCGTATGTCCCTATCCCTACGCATGTTCATCTCAGCTTCAATCCACCTTCAGACTACCGATCCGAGCTGCAGACTTCAGTTCCTGAAGGACTCGATCTAACCCCTCTGTCTGGCACTGCTTCGCTGTCACGGTACCCCGAGATGATTCAGATCTTCAAACAAATCATTCGTCTAAACCGGACCGATATCGAGTACAAGTCTGAAATCGTCAACAGTCTACTTTACAGTTGGCTTCTCCAATGGGCAAATCTAAAGGCTACCGATAACATGCCGGACTTCCGAATTCAGCGTATTATCGATCTGATGGAGCAATACCCGGGCATCAATCCGCCATATGAGCAATGGCTTGAGCTTTGCAAGCTTCGTAAATCGCAATTTTACAGCCTGTTCAAAAAAATGACCGGCTTATCTCCGAAGGAATGCTTCATGCGAATCAAGATGCAGCAGGCACATGCGCTGCTTCTTAACAACGATCGGACTGTGACGTCCATCGCGGAACAACTCGGATTTTCGACGATCCACTACTTTTCAAAGCAATTTTCGAGATATTACGGCGTATCCCCTTCCCAGCTTAGAAGAAGTTCACTCAATATGCCGAGTGCTTCAACATGAATTTGGGCTGGGCCGGCATTACAGACGCAGGTGCTCAATAAACGGCGGGTGTTTGAAGCGGTATATGATAGGATGCCTACAGCCCTTTATAATCGAATGCGGCAAGACGCTATTGATATTTTGGCGAGATAATATAAAGCATCCCGGCCATGTGCGATTACCCTCACCGTTATCTATTTACGAAACACACGAGATGATTTTTCGGAATATCTGTTGCCGTCTCCATTGGCAGATAAAGTTGGTTCAGGCTTTATTGAATGTACAAAGAAACCAGCTAATACTTGTCAACCCTAAATTGGCTTCATGTTGGGATGCTGATATAATTTTTAAAGCATATGTCCCGTTGCTTCCAGGATTACAACGGGCTCTACAATGCCGGGAAGAGCGCTCAATCCGCCAATCCGTACAGCTACAAATCCTTTTTCTCTTTCTGTCAATCAAGCCACACCCATAGCATGGGTGTAGAAATATGCGAAGTCAAATACGCGGGGGAGTTCTAAAACTGGGGCGCGTTTTGGCGAAGCAATCGCTTATCCAGAAGCCGGAGGATATATTTTATCTATTTTCAGAAGAACTCCCTATGGTGGCGGAGGAGAGGGAATGAAGAACAGAATAGAGAAACAGAAAACCGCGCTTTTAGATGTGAAAGCTGCCCATGAAAAGGGCATACACTGGCTGATTTCCGCAGGCTCGATCCCTGTCGTAAAAACCAACCTGCTCGAACAACATTTTTCGGCATTAGCAGGAGGGTCGGGAGCGTTAACGGCACATTACGGCGATGGAGAGCAAGCATTTGTTTTACAGTCTCTATCAACGTCTCACGGATACGCGCTGCTTCATTCGGCATATGGAGCGACTGGCCGCGTTTTGATTTTCTCATTTCCTACGGCAACTGCCTAAAAGCGAACACGCGTCGTTACAAGAAAGACATCCGGCATGCCTCGAACTGGATGTATGAAGAACAATGTGAAGATTGCAGCAATTGCCCCTTTAAGCCCACATGCACCAAAGCAAAGAGGAACCGCCAAGTACACTGGAATACGATCCGGGAAGAGTTAAAAACAAAGGCCAAAAAAAGCCTTTGAGGATGACAAAAAATCCGCTATATATGCTCGGCGTAAAGTTGAGGTAGAGAGCGTATTTGGTCACATCAAGGGCAATCGACCGTTCCGTCGCTTCTCCTTGCGAGGGCTAGACAGGGTTCATACGGAGTCTGAGATTGTGGCTTTGACCCAAAATCTACTGAAGGTGGCGGGTATCCGCCTCGCTGCTTTTCTGCAAAACGACAATACAAAAAAAGTTGGACGGAAAACATTATGTTTTTCCGCCCAACTTTTTATTTTAGGGGACTTATTGGACAGCCCCTTTATCATTATTAAAATAATGGTCGGGATGACACGATTTGAACATGCGACCCCCTGGTCCCAAACCAGGTGCTCTACCAAGCTGAGCTACATCCCGTGGAGCGGAAGACGGGAATCGAACCCG